>Ga0105240_10001070_pt1 | contig 48381 bp, 48 predicted proteins | sample KBSC54metaG_FD_80426 | JGI IMG/M metagenome (GOLD analysis project Ga0105240, IMG submission 80426) | Corn rhizosphere microbial communities from Kellogg Biological Station, Michigan, USA - KBS C5-4 metaG | ecosystem: Host-associated > Plants > Roots > Rhizosphere > Soil | place: Michigan, USA... | reverse complement strand
ATCTGCCTATATCACCCAACTGCGGCTCTATGCACGTCTTCTCGATACCCCCAGCCTGCTCACCTGAAATCCTCCCACCAAATAACAAACCCCACCAAATGATGGGGTTCGTCAGCAGTCTGGCGGCACGGGCAGACCGTGCCGTTTCCTTTTCCCCCAATCTCCGTTCCGTCCGGCCGCACCCTGAAACCCTTGAATCGACAGTCCGAAGCCAAATGGTTCTCCACTGCGTTGGTCCATGGTTCACCCAAATTACTTGTTGCAACGAATATCTTCCTCGCACATCTATTACTTGTACGCTACAAACAGCCAGTCGGAGGTCCACCATGTCGCTTCGTGCCGTCAAAGACATTCTCCAAACCAAATCCACCATCGAGGGAGCAGGTGTCAAGCTGCAGCGCGCCTTCGGATTCGGCAAAACCAAGGAATTCGATCCGTTCCTCCTGTTCGACGACTTCCGGAATGAAAACCCGCGCGACTACATCGCCGGTTTCCCGTGGCACCCGCACCGCGGAATCGAGACCATCACCTACGTCCTCGCGGGCGAAGTCGCCCATGGCGACAGTCTCGGCAACAAAGGCCGCATGACCGCGGGCGACGTCCAGTGGATGACCGCCGGCAGCGGAATCCTCCACCAGGAAATGCCCAAAGGCGACGACAACGGCCGCATGCATGGATTCCAGCTCTGGGCCAACCTGCCAGCGTCGCTCAAGATGACCGATCCGCGTTATCAGGACATCCCGGCGGCGCAAATCCCTGAAGTCACCGAGGACGACGGCACAAAGGCCCGGATCATCTGTGGCGAGTTCTGGGGCATGCGAGGCCCCGTCGAAGGCGTGGCAGCCGATCCGAGCTACGTCGATATCTCGGTGCCGCCCAACAAGCTGCGCCGCATCAAGGTTGACGTCACGCGCAACGCCTTCGCATACGTTTTCGCAGGCAGCGGAGCTTTTCGTGATGCCTCGGATCCGCAAGCCGTTCTCACCGAGTCGGCCGTCGATCCCAACGCCCCGGCAAAGTACGACGCGAAGAACCACTCGCTCGTCCTCTTCGATCGTGGTGACGAGATCGCTGTGCAAGCCGGCCCTGAAGGCATTCGCTTCCTGCTCGTCTCGGGTAAGCCGCTCGAAGAGCCAGTCGCATGGTACGGGCCGATCGTGATGAACACCCAGGCCGAACTGCAAACCGCCATGCGCGAATTGCAAACCGGCAAGTTCATCAAGCACCAGTAAACTCGATCAACTAAACAGGTGGGTGCCCCCGGTCCTTTGCATTTGGCGACCGGGGTCCTCATTTCACTTCGCCGCCAGCGCCCTCTCTACAATCTCCCGCGCCTCCGGAGACTTCATCCACGCACCCGCGACCTGCTTCGTAGCCACATTAAGCCGGTTCCACATATTCGTGGTCGTAATGCAGAGCAGCAGGGCCGCCAGCGCCCTCTCGTCGAAGTGCCGCGCAGCTTCATCCCACACGGCATCCGGAACCGGATCCTCGCGATCGCTCAAACGCGTTACGGCTTCCGTCAGCGCCAGCGCAGCTCGTTCCGCGTCTGTAAAATAGGGCGCATCGCGCCACGCTGACACCGCGAAGACCCGCTTGTCGATCCCTCCAGTCTTCTGCTGCCCGTGCCAATCCATGTCGACGCACACGCTGCATCCGTTGATCTGGCTCGCGCGAAGGTGAACAATCTCGCGCACCTCTTTCGCAAGACCGCAGCACTCTGCCAATTTCCCGACTGCCTGCAGTGCTTCCATCGCTCCGGGGACAATCATGGCTGGATGATTCATTCTCGGTTGCATCCTTTTCTCCTTCTCAAGTTGTTGGCTTTCATTCACTCAGCACGATGACGAACACAAGCCAACAAATGTGACAGGCCCGCACGGGATTCCTCGAAGACTCTCGATTCCACTTACTGTGGCGGCGCACCGGTCGGCAAGGTCACAAACGCAGCCGCCACCATAGCAGCAGTAATCAGAACCGGAACCCACCAGGCAATCGACCTCACCTCAAACCCAGAGCCGCGTGCAACCATCTTCCGTGTCATAGGCCGCAACCCCCACGAGCAGATTGTGAACGCTGCAAATACAACCGGAGCAAGCCACTCGCGAATCGACCTGCCCGTCAACAACAACGAAGCTGCTGCTCCCAGATAGTTGAAAATCGCTCCCGCATAAGCCCATTCCTTCAAACGCGGAAAACGCGGAAGCAGCAGCGCGACGGCACAAAGAATCTTTGGCGGCCCGAGAATGTACAACAAATAGAGTGGATACCCAAGCCGCACCAGCGACACGCGGACAAACTCGATGCGCAGAAGATCCCAAACCCCGCCCGCAACCATTTCAAACGCAACCGCAATCGTGAATACCCGGTACGCAATCGTCCGCGCCCATTCCGTTCGTGTCTTCGGTTTGCTTTCGCCCTCGGCTCGCGCCGCCAGAACACCGGCGACAACCCCGACCACCATCAACATCACAAGCAGCATGAGGAAATCTACCTTCGCCTTGTCACACTGATCCCATCTGGTTCGTCAATCTGATGACGACCTCCATCCAAGGAATGTGACTGATGACCGAATCCCAATTTCTTGCTGAACGATTCGAACAGAACCGCGATCACCTGCGCGCTGTCGCTTACCGCATGCTCGGCTCGCTGCCCGAAGCCGATGATGCTGTGCAGGAAGCCTGGCTCCGTCTCAGTCGTAGTGAAGCTGATGCCATCGACAATCTCGGCGGCTGGCTCACCACCGTGGTCGCCCGCGTCTGCCTTGACATGCTCCGTGCCCGTAGTTCACGTCGTGAAGATGAGCTCGAGGATCAGCTATCCCCTTCGTCGGCGCAGCGTCACAGCACACCCAATCCCGAACAGGAAGCACTTCTGGCCGACTCCGTAGGTCTGGCCCTCATGGTCGTTCTCGATCGACTCGCGCCTGCAGAACGCCTCGCCTTTGTCCTACACGACATGTTCGATCTCTCCTTCGATGAGATCGCTTCCATCATCGGCCGCTCGTCCGTAGCTGCACGTCAGCTTGCAAGCCGTGCGCGCAAACGTGTCCGCGGCGGCGCCGCTCCCCCACCCGTCGTCTCAGAACAGAGAAGAATTGTCGATGCGTTTTTAGCAGCCCTGCGCGCCGGTGATTTCAGCGCTCTCGTCTCCGTTCTGGATCCCAATCTCGTTGTCCACACGGACACGGCCGCCGCCACGCCCACGCTGCCGACTGAGGTTCGAGGAGCTGAGTTCTGGGCAGGTCACGCGATCAAGACAGCCCAAGGCGCAAGAGCGGCTCGCGCCGTACTTGTCAATGGAGCTGTCGGTCTGGTCATCGCTCCGCGCGGACGCCTGTTCCGTGTCCTCACGTTCCGATTCGCAGAAGGAAAGATCGCCGAGATCAACATCATCGGCAATCAGACACAACTCACAAAATTGGATCTCGTCCTGCTCGGAGGCTAGAACCCTTTGGAGCAACGAACAGATGGACAACGAACTAGAGAATTTTATCTCAGCGATCGCGGATCGGACCTGTTCACGGGCGATTTGCTATTCAAGAGCGAATCCAGTTCCCGCGCGCTTGCAGGGATGCCAACCTTCCCGCTGCGAATGATGTCTTTGGCGCTCAGTTTTCTTCCGTAGAGATTCTCGTTTGCGCCACCGTCGGAACGCAGCGTTGACCCCTCAAGTGACACACCGGCAAACAGCCCCTTGTTCCGCGAATACGAGAGGATCTCCGCATTCATCACGATGTCTGTCGCGCCCTCCGCCGTACGTCCCTTCGGACCTGCCGCAGCCGAAGCATCTGCGCCCAGCTTCACCTTGCTCGTCAGAAGCGATTCCGCGCCCTTCTGATTCATCACCAGCAGCACGAAATCCGTAGCCTGTCCTCCAAGCTGGAATCCGATGCTCAGACCCTCCAGGGCATACATTGCGGGAGCGCCCCACCTCCCGGTGAAATGCGCGCCGCCTCGGCACACCATGACTCCCCGCCCATAACTTCCGCCAATCCCGAAAGCGCCCTTTTTCACGGACGGTAGAATCACCACGCACTCCGCCTTGTTCAGCAGGTCCTGCGGAATGTCATCCGGAATATTCAGGATCTCCTTCAGCACCGTCCCCGCTTCCTTCACGCGTTCTGCTTCGTGTTCGTCATTCGCAGCAAAAAGCGGCATCGACATCAAAACCAAAACTGCACACGCAATGAGCTTCTTCATGGAGAAACCTCCTCGATACAAGATCAACGCCAAATCTCTAACACTGGGAATCGCCTCCATTGTAAGCTGCGCCGCCAATTCCGAACCGACTCAAGCGCTCCATGCAATATTCGAGCTGCCTCAAACGTCTGCTATCCATGCACCTCGAAGCCTCAATCCACATACGCCGTTCACCACGGAACGTATGGGCCTTTCTCGGTGATGTGTCTAATGTCGCCAGATGGGATCGCGGCGTCTCTCGCTCCGAACCCGCGTCCAGCACTCCGGATGGTGTCGGCTTCGAATTCCACACCTACGCTCATCCCCGGGTCAACTCCCGCGGCGGCGAATGGGGCAAGATGTCCTATCGCATTACCAGCGTCGATCCTATCCGCGGCTGCACCATTCAACTCACTAGCACCGCCGGAAACGCCCGCTACTTCAAGTCAGCCGAATGGCGCTTCCGCATTGAGGGCGAGCACGGCGGCAGCAGACTCTTCTGCGTCGCCTGCTTCGTGCTGAAATGGCAATATCTGCTTCTCGCTCCCATTCTCTTTAGCATGGAGAAGGTCATCTGCACCGACCTCGAATGCCTCAAAGCCAAACTTGAAATCCCCGTGCCTGACACCGGCTCCCCTCCGGAATCTGCTCTTGTCTGACAGCTCACACTCGCACCCGTCGCCGTGTGCTACTCTCTCCGCGACCCCAAGAAAGGCGTCTCAGGCCATGACCAAACAGTTCGCCTGCACTCTCGCTCTCATCATTCTGTTGACCCCAGCCTTCGCATTCCCGCAGTTCCCCGGCATGTCCGCACCCAAACACTACGCGTGGTCCGACAAATCCCTCTCCCCCGACGCCCGCGCCGACATGGTCATCAAGGAGATGACCCTCGATGAAAAGATCCAGCTTTTGCATGGGCCCGGCTGGGGCGTAGTTATGGGAGGCGCCCCGGAATCCGGCCCGCTCACCCGTGCGATCGCCGTTCTCGGCTTCATTCCCGGCATCCCGCGCCTTGGCGTACCTGATCTTCAGATGACTGACTCAAATCAAGGTGTCTCGCTCGCTGGCGGCAAGGGACGGTATGCCACCGCTCTTCCATCGGACGAAGCGATGGCCTCGGCCTGGGATCCTGCCCTCTCCTATGAAATCGGCACCATGATCGGCAAGGAAATGCGTGCCATGGGCTTCAACATGTCCCTTGGCTCTGGCATCAATCTGATTCGCGAACCTCGCAATGGCCGCACTTTCGAGTACAAAGGCGAAGACCCACTCCTCGCCGGGACCCTCGCAGGCCAGGAACTCAAGGCTGAAAAGCTCCTCCACATCATCACCGATATCAAGCATTACGCCGTCAACGATCAGGATGCCGGCCGCATCGTAGCGAACTCTATCATCAGCAAACGGGCGATGCGAGAGAGCGACCTCCTCGCCTTCCAGATTGCGCTGCGTGACTCCGGCGCAGGTGCCATCATGTGTTCCTACAACCGCATCAACGGAATCTACGGATGCGAGAATCCCTACACACTGAGCGACGTGCTCAAGAAAGATTTTGGATTCAAAGGCTTCGTCGTCTCCGACTGGGGCGCAACCCAGAGCACGGTCAAGGCGGCCATGGCAGGCCTGGACATCGAAATGCCGGGCAACGACTCCTTCGCTGTGCCTCTGAAGAAAGCTGTCGAAAGCGGCGAGGTTCCGATGGACCGCCTCAACGACATGGTGCATCGCATCCTCCGCACCGAATTTGACTCCGGCATCTTCGACGATCCTCCCCAACAGGAATCCCCCGACGTCCTCAAAGGCCTCGCGGTCGCGCAGAAGACCGAAGAACGGGGCATCGTCCTGCTCAAAAACTCCGCAAGCCAGCTCCCGATCAACGCCGCCTCCATCAAGTCCATCGCCGTAATCGGCGGTCATGCCGACGCAGGTGTCCTCTCCGGCGGAGGCTCATCGCAGGTATCTCCCGCGGGCGGTAACCCAGTCCCACCGCCGCCTGAGATCGCCCGTAACCCGCTCGCCTTCTTCCTCCTGCCCGTCTACCACCGCTCCGTCCCGCTCAAGGGCATCGAAGCCAAGGCTTCTCACGCAACCGTCAAATTCGATCCCGGCACCGACCCGGCCGCAGCCGCAGCTCTCGCCAAATCGGCCCAGGTCGCGATCGTCTTCGCCACGCAGCACGAGTCCGAAGGCATGGACCTTAAGAATCTCTCCCTTCCTGACAAGCAAGACTCTCTCATCGAAGCTGTTGCCGCCGCGAATCCTCACACAATCGTCATCCTCGAAACCGGCGGTGCCGTTCTCATGCCTTGGCTCGACAAAGTCGCAGCCGTCGTCGAGACCTGGTACCCGGGTATCCGCGGCTCCGAAGCCATCGCGAACGTCCTCTTCGGCGACGTAAACCCATCCGGCAAACTTCCCATCACCTTCCCCAAAAGCGAAGCCGATCTGCCTCACCCCTTTCACGTCGATCCTCCTAAGGCAGACGCAACGCATGTCGTTCCCAAACTCGCCGGCGCACCCGGCTTGATTGGGATGGCCATGGGCATCGCTCCGCCCTTCGATGTCAACTACGACGAAGGCCTGAAGGTCGGCTACAAATGGTACGACGCCGAGAAAAAGCCTGTCCTCTTCCCGTTCGGTTTCGGCCTCTCCTACACCACCTACGCCTACTCCAGCCTCAAAGTCACGCCCGGCGAACCCACCGAAGTCTCCTTCACGGTCAAGAACACCGGCAAACGCTTCGGCACCGAAACGGCCCAGGTCTACGCCACTTTGCCCGATGCAGCCGGGGAACCACCAAACCGCCTCGTCGGCTGGACCAGAGTCGACCTCGCCCCCGGCGAATCGAAACAGGTCTCCGTTCCCGTCAACCGAGAACGCCTCCAGATTTTCGACGAGTCTTCCGACTCCTGGAAGCTCGCCCCTGGCCAGTACACCATGCGTGTCGGCGCCTCCTCCCGCGACCTGCCGCTCCAGCAATCCCTCACCTTCTAACCTCAGCCTCAAACCAGTAGGTGGCCCACTCATCCCAGATGACCGGGATGAGCGGGCGTCGGCAGCATCATCGAATTAACCTTCTAACTCACGGACACGCTGTAACCTCCATGCAGAGGTCTCCATGACAATTCTCATCCTCGCGATCCTCATCGGCATCATCGCCGGCCTTCGCTCGATGACCGCTCCCGCAGTCGTCAGCTGGGCCGCCCGCCTCCGGTGGATCCACCTCGACTCCAGCTGGCTCGCATTCCTCGGCTATTCCTGGACTCCCTGGATTTTCAGCATTGCCGCTCTCGGCGAACTGATCGTCGACAAGCTCCCCTCCACGCCCAGTCGAAAAGCACCGCCATCCTTCATCTTCCGCATCATCTCCGGCTCAGTATCCGGCGCAGCCATCGGTATATCGCGCGGCTCACTTTCGCTGGGAATCGCCGGAGGCGCAATCGGAGCTGTCATCGGAACCCTCGGCGGAGCAGCAGCACGATCCGCCCTCGCCAGAATCTTCGGAAAAGATCTTCCCGCCGCTCTCCTAGAAGATGGGGTCGCCGTGATCGGAGCAATCTTGATTCTCAAAGCCACCTCATAAGCAATACCCTTATAGCTCGACGAGTTTCCTTCCCCGCTCCCTCAAATCTGGAGAACCATGACCACCAACTTCGACGCCATCATCATCGGCTCCGGTCAGGCAGGCCCCTTTCTCGCAGTCCGACTCGCCGCCGCAGGCAAAACCGTCGCCCTCATCGAACGCAACGTCCTCGGAGGCACCTGCGTCAACACCGGCTGTACTCCCACCAAAGCCATGGTCGCCTGTGCCAAGGTCGCGCACATGGCCCGCGATGCCGCGAAATTCGGCGTTCACATCCAGAGCGACATCACCATCTCTCTCGCCGAAATCAAATCCCGCTCCGACCAGATCGTGCAGAACTCACGCGACAGCCTCCGTAAAATGCTCGACAACGCCAAAGGCTGCACCATCATCTACCGTCAGGCCAAATTCGTGTCCCCTCATGAGGCGCAAGTCGGCAGCGAGACTCTCCGCGCCGACCAGATCTTCATCAACGTCGGAGGACGAGCCGCCTCTCCCAACCTTCCCGGCCTGAAAGACATTCACTACCTCACCAACTCCACCCTTCTCCAACTCGCTGAACTCCCGCGCCACCTCATCGTCGTCGGCGGCGGAGCCGTCGGAGTCGAGTTCGCGCAGATCTTCCGCCGCCTCGGCAGCGAGGTTACGCTCGTTGAAATGAAATCGGCTCTGGTCCACCGTGAAGATGGTGCCGCTTCGAAACTCATGGGCGAGCTTTTCGAACAGGAAGGTATCCGTCTCCGCCTCAATTCCGAATGCGTCTCGTTCTCTCCCCTGTCGGATGGCGTCTGCGTCCACGTGAGTTGCAAGTCCGATGAACCCGAGGTCCACGGCTCCCACGTTCTGCTAGCGATGGGACGCGTACCCAACACCAGCGACCTGGGGCTTGATACAGCCGGCGTCTACACCGATCCTCAAGGTTTCATCCCCGTCGACGACCAGCTCCGCACCAACGTTCCTCACATCTGGGCTCTCGGCGATTGCAACCGCCGCGGCGCGTTCACTCATACTTCGTATAATGACTTCGAAATCGTCGCCGCCAATCTGCTCGACGGAGCTTCCCGCCGCGTGACCGACAGGATTCCCGTCCGCGCAACCTATAGCGATCCCCCTCTCGCACAAGTCGGAATGACCGAGGAGGAAGCCCGCGCCTCTGGTCGCAAACTCTCGATCGCTACCCGCCCCATGCGCTCCGTTGCCCGCGCCATCGAAAAAGGCGAGACATTCGGCTTCATGAAAGCCATCATCGATGCCGAAACCAAGCGCATTCTCGGCGCCACCATCTTCGGAGTAGGCGGAGATGAAGCAATCCATTGCATCCTCTCAACCATGTACGCCAACCAACCCTATACAACGCTGACCAGCGCCGTTCACATCCACCCCACGGTCGCTGAGTTGATCCCCACGCTGCTGGGATCTCTTAAACCCGCCAGCTGATAATCCGCATGCTTGCCGGTTGCCCATGTTCCGATTCTGGGACATGGGAGGTCATGCCGCCGGCCATCGTACGTTACGATCATGGGGGCGAGACTTCTCTATGCAAATTCGCAAGGCAGTCATCACAGCGGCAGGACCAAGCCAGCGCACCCTTCCAATGCAATTGCTCATCGACCAGCAGGGCGTCGAGCGCTCAGTCCTGAGCCTCGTGGTCCGCGAAGCTTCCCGGGCCGGTATCAACGACATCTGCATCGTCGTCTGGCCCGGCGATGAAGAGCCCTACTCCAAACTCGTCGCCGAGGCTTCCGTTCGTCTCACGTTCATTCCGCAGCGCGACCCGCGGGGCTACGCACACGCCGTGTTCAGCGCCCGCGACTTCGTTGACGATCAGCCCTTTCTCCACTTCGTTGGCGATCACATCTACGTGGGTTCGGATTCCGAAGGCTGCGCCAAGCTTCTCGTCGAGGCAGCTGAGTCCGCAGGCTGCTCCATTTCCAGCGTTCAGATAACTCGCGAGAATCTCCTCCCCAACTTCGGCACTGTGGGCGGTCAGCCTCTCGCGGGAAAATCCGGGTTCTACCGCATCGATACTGTCTTGGAGAAGCCCTCGCCCACTGAGGCCGAACAGCGCCTCGTCGTTCCCGGGCTGCGAAGCGGTCAGTACCTCTGCTTCTACGGCATGCACGTGCTCACCCCCGCAATCTTCGACATACTTTCCACTCTTCTCGCCGGTTCGCCTAAGGCGCGCCCCAGCCTGTCCTCCGCGCTCGCGATCCTCGCTCAGCGCGAGCAGTACCTTGCCATGATTCACAAGGGCCAGCGCTTCGATATAGGCGTGAAATATGGCCTCTTCTCGGCACAACTCGCACTCGCCGTCAACGGCCGCGACCGCGACAAGCTCCTTACGGAAATCGTCCAGGTCCTCTCTTCTCGCGAACTCTCAGAAGGGAGCGGCGTGTGAGCGAGCTGTGGGCCATCATCACTGCGACTGATCCTCACATTCGCAATCGATCCCTCGACAGCTTCTGCACTCATGCCTCCACGGCAGATCTAATCGCGGAAGCCGTTGACCTCGAACAGCGCCGCCACTCCAGCGAAAATCTCTACGACCGGGTGCGCGCCCTCTTCTTTCTCTATGCAATTCACCGCTTTTATCTGCCGCTTCGGCCGGAAAGTGCGTCTTCAAAATCACTGATTCCTTACGCAGGAGTCGAACGCCTCCTTAACCGCCGCTATGAAGAAGCCATCAGCACCTTCCTCGTCGCTCAAGCCGCACGGGGCCTCAGCGATGGCCTCTCCAGCGCACTCGCATCGGCCTATCGAGGTCTAGCCTTTCAGACTCTCGCCGATCAGGTTCGTCGCAGCGTCCGCTCGGTGCGCGGCAACCAATGGATGTTCCGCACCGGCCATCCCTCCGACTACGCCCTTCGCCTTCGCCGTGAAATCATCCCCTCATCGCCCAACTCGCCGGCTCCCATCCTCCACGAATCCACTCCGGTTCGCATGGACCTTAGCCACAGCGGATGGAGCGATATCTTCTTCCTCGGCATGGATCTGCCAGAGTGGGCACGTGTCCTGAACGTCTCGATCAACCTCTCACTCCACGGCACGCACGCACCCAAACCGCCTGTCGAAGCCTATTTTCGCGTCATTGACCGCCCGATCATTCGTCTCGTCAGCGTAGATCTTGATGCCGGCACGGAGATCCACGCACTCCAGGAGATGTTCGACTTTGGGCGCGATTACCTTGGTCTGCTCAAGGCCGCCGTTATCGCTTCCGGCATCGTCCCTGCCGGCCTTGAAGGGTCCGATCAACCCCTCGCCGATCTCCTGCGCCAACTCACGCAGCGCGATGGCGTGGGCCTCGAGATTGTGAGCCACGTCAACAACATTCCTAAGGGCTCGCGCCTCGCCGTCTCCACTAACCTTCTTGCATCTTTGATCTCCGTCTGCATGCGCGCAACTGGTCAGGCCGCATCCCTGACCGGCCCCCTCTCCGAACCAGAACGGCGTCTCGTCGCTGCACGCGCCATCCTTGGCGAGTGGCTCGGCGGCTCCGGCGGTGGCTGGCAGGATTCCGGCGGCGTATGGCCCGGCATCAAGCTCATCGAAGGTGTGCGCGCCTCCGGGGGCGACACGGAATTCGGTATCAGCCGCGGTCGCCTGTTGCCTGATCACCGCATCCTCTCCTCCGACCAAGTCACGCCTGAAACCCGCCAGCGCCTTCAGGATAGCCTCGTCCTCGTCCACGGCGGCATGGCCCAGGATGTCGGCCCGATTCTCGAAATGGTCACCGAGCGCTATCTCCTGCGTTCCGACAAGGAGTGGACGGCGCGTCAACAAGCGGGCGAAATCCTCGACGAAATCATCGCCGACCTCCGCGCGGGCAACGTCGCCGCGATCGGCAGCGCCACCCAGAGCAACTTCGATGGCCCGCTCCAGAGCATCATCCCCTGGGCCAGCAATCTCTACACCGAAACCCTCATCCGCGAAGTCCGCGCAAAATTCGGCCCTGCCTTCTGGGGTTTCTGGATGCTGGGTGGCATGTCCGGCGGCGGCATGGGTTTCATCTTCGATCCTGCCCGCAAACCCGAAGCCCAGAGCGCCCTCGGCCCTCTGATGCGCAACGTCAGCCAGCGCCTATGCGGTGGTGTGCCATTCGCCATGCAGCCGGTGGTCTACGACTTCTCCATAAACGAGAACGGCACCTTCGCCGAACTCCTCGACAGCGACACCGCCGTTCTCCCCGATGGCTATTACAATCTCATGCTTCCCGCGATCCTTCGCAAGGAGCAGCGCCTTCTCTCCGCCAGCGAGCGCGCCGACCTCGAGCGCTTCAGTTTCCGATGCCATGCGGCGGCCGGCTCCCAGGAGCGAACTCGCAGCTTCCTGAACCGCCTCTTGCCTCATGTCCAGAACGGCAGCGACCGCGGTGAGACGCTCCAAAGCCTGCTTGCAAGGTACGGCTTCGACCCCATTCAGCACGAGCACATTCAGACCGAACTCCGCGCCGGACAAATCGGCCTTGCACAGAATCGCCTTCCCGCCTCCGTCACGATTGAAGATGTCTCCCCCGAAAAAGTCTTCGACGCGACACGCGAAGTCGACGCTCACCTTCGCAAACTTGGCGAAGAAGCCCTCGCCTCCGGCTCTGTCGCTGTCATCACCCTCGCCGGTGGCGCAGGTTCCCGTTGGACTCACGGCGCTGGCGTAGTCAAAGGCCTCAGCCCCTTCTGTCGACTCGCCGGGAAACACCGCACATTCCTTGAAGTTCATCTCGCCAAGAGTCGGCGCAGCAGCATGAACTATGGCTCCGAAGTTCCGCACATCGTTACCACGAGCTACCTCACGCACGGTCCGACAGAAGAGCTCCTGGGACTTGAGCAGAACTACGGCTACAAAGGTCCGCTCTATCTATCGCCCAGCCGCAGTGTCGGACTCCGTATGATTCCCATGGTGCGCGACCTTCGCTTTGCCTGGGAGTCCACTCCGCAGCAGATCCTCGACGCGCAGGCCCAGAAGGTTCGCGACAGCTCCCGCGCCGCCCTCATCGGATGGGCGCAGCAATGCGGCGAAGGCTCCGACTACACTGAGAATCTCCCGTTTCAGTGCCTTCACCCCGTCGGCCACTGGTACGAAGTGCCCAACCTCTTCCGCAACGGCGTGCTGAGCAACGTGATTAAAGCACGCCCCAGCCTGCGCTATTTGATGGTTCACAATGTCGACACTGTAGGTGCCGACCTCGACCCGTATCTCCTCGGTCGCCACATCTCAACCGGATCCACCATGACCGTCGAAGTCATGACGCGTCGTATAGAAGATCGCGGCGGCGGTCTCGCCAGCGTCGAGGGACGCATGCGCCTCGTCGAAGGCCTTGCGCTCCCCTCCGAAGACACGGAATTCCGTCTCTCCTACTACAACTCGAATACCTGCTGGCTCTCTATCGACGCGCTCCTCAAGGTATTCGGACTCACCAGGGCTGACCTTTCGAACGAGCCAAAAGTTGCCGACGCCGTCCGCGCCATCTCCGCGCGCGTCCCGACATACATCACCATCAAAGACGTAAAGAAACGCTGGGGAGAAGGCCAGGAAGACATCTTCCCCGTCACCCAGTTTGAAAAGCTCTGGGGCGACATGACAGCGCTCTCGCAGATGAGTTGCGACTATGTCCTCGTCCCTCGCATGCGCGGTCAGCAGCTCAAAGAACCCGCTCAACTCGACGGCTGGCTCCGCGACGGCTCAGCCGCCTACGTCACCAATCTCTGCGAATTCGCCGACTGACTCTCTGTGACCCGTTCATCGCGATTCTTTGCGATGAGCGGAAAAGCCATTCTGATCGGCGAGCACGATCCTACTCGTTCCGCAACGCCACCATCGGCTCCACCCCTACCGCGCGCCTGACCGGCACCAGAGACGCCACCATCGCCGCGGCCGCAAGCAGTCCCGCCGCGGCTAGCAGCATCACAGGGTTCCACGGCTGCACCCCGAATAGCTGATCCTTCATTAGCCTCCCGGCCACAATCGCCAGCGGAATCCCAATGCCCAGTCCAATTCCGATCTGCCAGAACGCCCCTTTCAGCACCATCGAGACCACATCCTTCCGATCCGCCCCCAACGCCATCCTCAACCCGATCTCGTTTGTGCGCTGCTCCACCGTGTAGGCCATCACGCCATAGAGACCCACTGCCGCCAGCACAAGCCCCAGCAAACCAAACAACGATGTCAGCGTCGCAATCATGTTCTCCTGCTGAAAATCAGCGCTCACCACCGATTCATAGGGATCCACCGCATAAAGCACCAGGTTCGTATCAACACTCGCCAGCGCCTTCCTCACTTCTTGTTTCACCCCCGGAGGATCACCCGGCGCCCAGATCACAATGTTGTAAAGAAAGTGCGAAAATTTCTCGCCTTCCTGTCGGGCCGGATCGTCGAAGTGAGGAGTCTGCAACTCTGAAACCCACGCCATCGGACCGACTGGTTCCTTATAGTCTTGCGTCATGTACCGTATGTCTTTTACCACCCCGACAATCTCGAACATCGAAGAGTCCTTGATTCCTCCAAATCCGAAGTGCCGCCCGATCGGGTTCTGATCTTTGAAAAATCTCTTCACGAAAGCTTCGTTCACCACCGCGACCACACGAGTCGCTGCCGTATCGTCTTCGTTCAGCGCTCGGCCCATCAGCATCTTCGCGCCGATCGTCTCGAAGAAACCCGGCATCACCCGCGCCCATCCCGCACTCGTATTCTCCTTCGGGCCGGGCTCCGGACTTCCCTGTATCCGAACTCCCGAATTCCAGCTGTCCCCCGTCATGGGCGCATACAGCGCTGGGGCCACCATTCGTACTCCGGGAACTTTCATCAAGCCTTCGTCAACACGCCGGTAAACCTGCTCCATCTGCTCCGGCTTGTAGCTGCCCAGCGTTGGATTGATCCAGGCAATATACCTACCCGTCATCTCGAACCCAAAGTCCTGGTGTTCCAGGTTCCGCAGGCTTTGGATCAGCAACGCAGCAGCTGAAAGCAGAACAAGCGACATTGCCGCCTGCGCGATTACCAGCGACTTCTGAATCCACGAACGGCCTTGTCCTACTGAGCGGTTGGCTCCCCGAAGCGCTTCCACCGGGTCCGCATTCGAAGTCATCCACGCCGGAGCCGTTCCGAAAATCCCTCCTGTCACAATGGAAAGACCCAGCGTAAACAGCAGCACAGGCCACGACGGTTCAGCGCTCACCGGGACAAAATTGTTCGGCCCCCCAATCTGAAATGCCAGATGCAGAATCAGCCGCGTTCCGCCATAAGCCACTCCGACGCCAAAGGCGCCCCCGATCACGGCCAACATCACACTTTCCACCAGCGCCCTGCGCACCAGCCGCAGACGCGTTGCGCCCATCGCCACTCGAACCGAAGTCTGGGTCCGGTTCCTCAACCCGCGCGCCAGCATCAGGTTCGCCAGATTCCCGCAAGCCACCAGCAGCACGCACCCTGCCGCAATCAACAGCAGCTTCAGCCCATCCTGATACTGATCCCGCATCACCGCGATGCCGCCTCCGCCCGGAGCGATGTGCAGCGTCTGTTTTTCCCAGACCTGTTTTTCGATCGGCACCATGTCCGCCACATGACTCGCCAGCCAGTCATGAAACTCCACGCGCAGCTTCGCTTCGAGCGCCGTCGGGTTAACACCGGGCCGAACTCGCCCCAGAATGTCGAGATAGTTCTCGTTCGCATGTTTGATCCGTGACACGGGCCCGCCAAGAATGTCCTCTGCCGTAATCGGCAGCCAGAAATCCGGCATCTGACTCCCGGAAAGTTTCGCGCCGTAGAACCCCGGCGGCGTCACACCGATCACCGTGAACGCGTGTCCATTCAGCTGGAAGCTCCCGCCCACTACCGATGGGTCCGAGCCGTACTTCATCTCCCACGTGCGATAGCTCATTACCGCTACTGGTGGCACACCGATCTGATCGTCTGCATCTGTCATCATCCGTCCGATCCACGGTTGCACGCCTAGCATCCGGAAGAAGTTGCCGGACACCTCCTGCCCATTGAACGTCTGGACCGCAGCATTGGATCCGCCGCGTCTCACGCCCAGCGGAGCACTTCCCGCCTGCAGCGCCGCCAAGTCAACAAATTCCGGCGTGTGCTCGCGAAAATTCTTGTACGCCTCCCACGAGAACAACGAGAAGTCTCCGTCAAATCCCTGCGCGTACCCGCCCCAGTTACAGCAGCGAATCTTGTCCCCAATCCGCCACAACTCCTCGGGCTTCGCCACCGGCAACGATTTCAGCATCACCTGGTGCACCAGCGTGAAAATCGCCGTCGTCGCGCCGATTCCCAGAGCTAACGTGATGATCACCGTTGCCGAAAAGCCCGGAGCCTTTCGCAGTTGCCGTATCGCATCCCGCAGATCGTGAACGATAGTCTCTAACCCCGGCAGCCCCTTCTCTGCGTGATACTGCTCCCGCACAGCATCCGCCCCTCCCCACTTGATCAGCGCCTGCCTCCTCGCTTCCATCGGCGTCATACCCGCCCGCAGGTTCTCTTGCGTCTCCATCGCAACATGCTCTTCCATCTCTTCGCGCAACCGTTGCTCGCCGCTACGACCCGCTAAGAAGTTCCCAATCCTGTTCACAAGTCGCCTCAGAGCCTTCATCACAGCTCCTCCGCCTTCGCCGTCAGAAACCGCGCCATGATCTCCGTCGTCTGCTGCCACTCGTCCACTTCGCTCTGCAGCTGCTTCCGGCCAGACCTCGTCAGCCGGTAGTACCGCGCCCGCCGGTTGTTCTCAGACGCACCCCAGTCCGACTCGATCGAGCCTTCCTGCTCCAGCTTCAGCAGCAGCGGATATAACGTCCCTTGGTTCAGCGATAGCAGGTTCCCGCTGATTTGCTCGATCCGGCGCGCTATACCCCATCCATGCAATGGACCAAGCACATCCAGCGTCTTCAACACCATCAACGCCAGAGTTCCCTGTTTCACGTCCGTCTTTTCGCCCATCAATCTCACCCTTTAGGTTTCCTACAGAAGACTGCCACAGTTCCTTTTGGAAAACAACAGGTAATTCTCGCCATTCGTCACAAATCGCCCGCCAGAGCGGAAGGTACCTCTTCAGATATGCAACCGGCTAGTTGCCTCCATACGGCGATCCGTCCTATCATCGGGAGCGATGTCCCGAAAGATTCGGAAACGCATCACCGCTAAACCCAAGGCCAAGGCACGCGTGTTTGCCGCACTCGGTGACAAGACGCGCCTTGCCTTGGTTGCCCGGCTCTGTTCCGGCGAGCCTGCTTCGATTTCGCAGCTTGCCGACGATTCCAAGCTCACTCGCCAGGCGATCACGAAGCACCTTGGCGTTCTCGAACGTGCCGGTATTGTCAGTAGCACTGCGTCCGGCCGCGAGCGGCTCTTCCGCTTTGAGCCCGAGCCGCTGCAGGACTTGCAACAGTACCTCACCTCTGTCTCCAAGCAGTGGGACCAGACCCTCGCCCACCGGAAGTCGCACGGATAACCTTCAGCTTCCCCAGAAACAGGCTTCTTGTCACCTCCGAGCCGGCTGGCGCATCTAGAACTGTATGAGCATCGAAAAAGCGACATTCGGAGCAGGCTGTTTCTGGGGAGTTGAAGCCAACTTCGCCGCTCTTCACGGTGTAACCGCTACCGCCGTCGGCTATGAGGGCGGAAGCCTCGACCGACCCACCTACAAGGACGTCTGCACCGATAAGACCGGCCATGCGGAAGTCGTGGAACTCGACTTCGACAACGAAAAGATCAACTACGAAAAGCTTCTCGACGCATTCTTCAGCCTCCACGATCCCACAACGCTCAACCGGCAGGGTCCCGACTGGGGAACGCAGTACCGCTCCGCTATCTTCGTCCACTCTCCTGAACAGGAGCAGCAGGCAAAGGCCAAGATCGAGCAGCTGAGCGCTTCGGGCCGCTACGCCCCCAAACGCATTGTCACCAAAGTCGAACCGGCCCAGACCTTCTGGCGCGCGGAAGAGTACCACCAGAAGTATCTCGAGAAACGTGGTCAAACCAGCTGCCACATCTAGGGACCGTTCACATCCTCTGTCAAGGGAGTGCCCAAATTCCCTCTTCAACTGCAATCTTTCCAGAAACTTTCTCGGTCTTTGCGGTCAATTCGCTCGTCTCGGCGCACGATAAAATCACTTTTGGTGTCCATTCCAGACGAGAGCTCGGTATCACTGGATGCTCGTAACCCGCTTACACCACCCGTAAGCCATTGAAAACACCCCCCCCCCGGGGGGTACTCCCCAGCTACTGAGAAGCCGGGCTATTCCTTGGCCTGCCCCAGCCGCCACGCCTTGATGAATTTCCAGTGCACATAAACCGAGTGGTTGACATGCAGGATCAGCCCCTCGCGTCCATCCAGAAATCCAAGCCGGAAAAAGTAGTTGTACACAAAAGTCGCCGCTGGATTCAGCACTGAATTCCATACAAACGATCCCAGCGACCGGCTGTCCTTGCCGCGCTTGTGGAGCAGTTGCGCAATCTCGGAACTGTAGCGGTCCATGTGCTCGAGATAAATGCCCAGCGTCGGATAGGCGTAGTGAAGCATGTCGCCGCGCAGTTTCCCTTTGGGCCCCCCGAACTGCGGAGTCGAGTGCGGGCCTACCCCTTCGCTGAGCCGCGCCAGACCGCGCTTGAAGAGGCGCAGCTTGCGATCGGGATAGAATCCCCCATGGCGAATCCACCTCCCAAAATACAGATTCAGCCGCGGAATCCAATAAGCGTCATGCCTTGGTTCCCCTGCCAGCAGTTCCTGCATCTCCCTTTGCAACTCAGGCGTGAGTACCTCGTCGGCGTCGAGAAGAAGTATCCAGTCGCTGGTGCAGAAATCGAGCGCCACGTTCTTCTGCTCGCCGTGCCCCCCGAACGCGTGATAGCTGGCCTTCGCGCCGAATGACCGCGCAATCTCAACAGTCCGGTCGCGCGAGCCTGAATCCACCACGACAATTTCGTCGGCCCATTTCACGCTCTCCAGCGTGCGCGCCAGATTCGCCTCCTCATTCATGGCGATCATCGCGATGGAGAGAGTCTTGCGCTCTGCGGGCATCCACCGAAGGATAAACCACAGCCAGCTCAGAATCCGTGATGACGAACGAAGAGTTTCAAAGAAGAATCTGCGGCTTGCTCAGAAACGGATATTCACGCCCTGCTCGCACATGTCCGTGAGGACAGAGAGCAAATTCGTAATTCCCAGGAGCTGCCGGATCCGCGGGCCCACGTTCACCAGAACCACGCAGCTTCCACCCGCCTTGGCCGACACATAAAGCCTGACCAGCGTACCCAGTCCAATGCTGTCCATCTGCGATAGGTCGGTGAGATCAAGAACGATCCGCTTCGATTGCGGAATCAGTTCCTTCACCTTGCCGGCAAGCACGTCGCAGACGCCCAGGACCAGTTTGCCGTGGCACTTGATCGTGAATACATCGCCATTGCGCTCGACTTCGAGCGTCAGTTGAGAGACCGCCGCAGCCTGTGCCATAAGGCTTCCTTTTCCAGATTGAAATAAGGAACGGGGAACAGAATGGCTGGATTCTCTCACATTGACGGGCGGTTGAAAACAGTCCGCCCATCAATTCGAAATTGCACGCGTCACCGAGTCCCGCTGAAGTTTCGTAGTGGCAACTGCAGAGTCGGATCCAGCGGAATCTGCCGGATACGGTGTCCGAGCGAGCACGTCAGCTCCTCCCAGTACCATCCTGCTGCGTCCGTCTCGTCGAGCGGGTTCTCCCGATCGGTATTTGCGAAGAAAGGAACGGGATTAACGCAGAGGCGCTCATCGCAACGCAACCAGTTGAGCAGCACCGTCTCTCCCGCTCTCTGCGCGTGCATTACACGATGCCGCGTGTCGAATCCGCGGCAATTCCGGAACATCGAGTAATTGGCAATGTGTTTGCATTTCAGACAGACAGAAGCAATCGACTGCGCTTCGATCTTTCGCGCGTCCGGGTTGCCAAAAGGTGATCCCAGCCGGTCTGCGGGCAGCAGAAGCTGCTCTCCGCACCATGAACAGTAGAAACAATAGTGAGGAACGGAACAGACCGCAGCCACCACAGCCTTTGGTGCAATCTTTGTCTGTTCCGCACGTTCTTCTTCCGTCGCGGCGGTGCCGCCCACTACCATCAGCCGCGGTCTTCCGAGCACCAGCACATAACCGCTCTCGTCGCGCAGTAAACCCATAAGGGCCTCCTTTACTGCCTCGACGTTCGGTTCGGGGGATCTCCGAGCGTCTTGATATGACGACTATCGACCCTGGCTAGTACTTTCGGAATGCCCCAATGGCATTAACCCCGATCCCACATAGGAACCAGTTACTGAGATATACACAGGAATGTGGTTACTTAATTGCTTAGCAAGAGTACTCAAAAGCCAGCCACAGGGTACACCGGTCACCCATCACTCATTACCCGCAGGATATTACGCAGGCGACGGCGACAACGCCTGAGGTGTCAGTTCCGGCGCTCTCATCTCGGTGGTGGCAATGCGGTTGAGCGTGAGCACCGTGATGTCGTCTTCCTGTCCGAACTCTCGAGCAACGTCCGCGATTGCATCTGCCGATTTCGTCGCAATGCTTGCCGTTCGCTGAAAGCCATAGAGTTCGCCGTGCCGGTTCCGCGCCTCTACCACACCATCCGTCAAGAGAGTCAGTTGCTCATTCTCGCCCAGCGTAAAGATCGATTCCGCATAGCTTCTTGTCGCCTCCAATCCCAGCGGCATCCCGCCATGCACCGCCAGCTCGTGTCCATTGAGGTACGGCGCAAGGTGTCCGGCATTGGCGATCGTCAGCCTCCCATTGGCATCGACGCGAACCACCAGGCACGTCGTAAACCCGCCCGCGCTCCGGTTGAGCATGCGGAAGTTCATCGCGGTCAGAATCTCGCCCGGGCTCTGCGTGTAGTGCGCCAGCGTTCTCACAGTTCCCACCAGCAACGATACGGTCATGGCAGCCGGCATTCCCTTGCCGCTCACATCGCCGATCACGATCAGGGCTCCGCCGCTCTCCATCGGCAGAATCTGAAAGAAGTCGCCGCCCACCTCGCGTGCTGGTTTGTAGGCGCTCGCCAGGTCGAATCCCGGAACGGCCGGAAGCGCTTCCGGTACTAGAACCTGCTGCACTTCCTTCGCGTTCTGATATTCGCGCTCGAGAGCATTCTGGCGCTTGCGGTAATCGATCGCATACCGCAGTACCGCATACACAATTGCCAGAAAGAGCGCGGTCCGCAGCGCCAACTGCAGTCCAATAGTGTTTCCGAACACTGTCACGTGAGCATTCTGCAGCCAGCCTGCAAGTGGCCAATGGGTAAACCGTTCCCCCTGCTGCGAGATATTCGACACCGCATACGTCACGTCGTTCGCTAGTGCGATGCTCGCCACAATCCACCGTGCCGAGTCCAGCCGCCGACGGCGCATCATCGCAAGGACAACGAGCAGAATCGGAATTGCTTCGCCGGGAAGAATCAATGAGGTAAGGAAGGCATCCGTGATCTGGAACGTCGTCTTGGACAGGGCCCCGTAGAAGAATCCAAGGCTCCCGTCAAGGGCTCCGGCGACCTGCGAACCAATGGCAACTACCTTGATCCAGCGCATCAGCCGTGGACGGTCGTCGAGTTGCAGCAGATAAATCAGCACGTACCATTGCGAAATTTCACGTAGCTGAATCGCAAACTGCACCAGGAACGTGAGCAGAATCGTCGACACCGGCAGCCGCATGCCATTCAGAAACAGCTCAAGGGTCGGCATGAATGCGTAAACAGCCATCCAGAACAGAAGCCGCTGACGGCGGTCGCGCATCCAGGCGAAGAAGCTGAGCAAACATACGATGCCATAGAGGCCAGTCAAGGCGAATCGTGACTGCTGGTTGCGGAGCCACTTGTAGTCGAGTGAGTCCTTGATGACGGCGATTGCCTGAGGGCTGCCGATAATTGGTACACCCTCAAATCCGCCTGCCGTTCCATCATCATTCGAGGCGAATGGCACCTTGTACACGCGCACCGCCAGCACGCCGCTGCGCACCTTCCCCAATCCGTAGGTCTGCGCAGGGATCGCACTCAGATAATCCAAGACGGGCGGAAATGAGCCCAGATGTCCCACCCGCTGACCGTTCCAATACAGCTCGTACACGTCGTCGATTGCCGGAATCAGCAGTGCAACATCCCTGGGCGCGCCCGGTGCCAGTGTCAGATCGATGTGGCGCCGGTACCATGCATAACCGTCTGTGTTGGAATGTTTTTGTGATCCCCAGGGGCCATCAGCGTTTTGCTCCTCCCAGCCGTCATGACCCGCCGCATCGTCGATTCCCGGCTCTGCCCATGCACGATTGTCACCCAGGTGAAATTGCCAGGGGCCATCCAGAGGCGCAGCACCTCTGCCGAGGGACTCAATCTTCAGCGATGGAGTTGACGACTGTTGCGACTCCGCTCGTGCCAAGTCAGCCGAAAGACAAAGCACGCAGACTGCGGCAAGCACACACCACAAACTGCGGGGCACCTGCCACCCGCGCAGCACCTTTGGGGAATTCATGCCAACGAGAATACCCCGATCGAGCATTGTTGGGGCAGCTAATTCTTAGCAGCGGAATAACTTTCCTCCAGGAAATCTCCTCTCTCATTGACCCGCCAATTTTCGACTCTACTCGCAGCGAATCGCCTGCATGGGTTCAATCCGTGCCGCTCGCAGCGCCGGTAACAGCGATGCGGCGCTTGCGATCAACGCCAGCACAATGACGAAGCCCGCAAAGACCCACGGATCGCGAACCGAAGTTCCGTACAGAAAACTAGACAACAGCCTCGCTCCTATAAACCGCTTAGGCATGATGCAACAACCGTAAACAACGTGTTATTCACCTGCAGCTTCTGCCCGATCGCGTCCGGGGCACGATTGAACCAGCGCTGCCAGAAACCCTCGCTGATGACCGCGCCAAACCTGTTGGGATTTCCGCCTTTCACATCATCGGCACGGGTGAGGACACGTCCGATGAGCGGAGGGGTCCGCAAAGCATTGAAAAACTCTCCACTTACGATTTGCGTGCGCGCGGTCTCCATTCCGTTGCTGCCTTTGATCTGCGCTTCATTGAGAGTGTTATATGCAATTAGAATTTGACACTGTTTAATCATCGGAACTAATCTCCCCTAAGATTTTTATGGAAAGCATTCACGATTCTGGCGATTTTGATTCCTGGCACGCTGGAGATGCTGATGTGACGAATAGTTTCAGCTCAGCAGCGTGAACCTGCTGCATCGATAGTTCGAGTCAGAGAATGGCGAGCGCGCGAAGTGCACCGAAGCATGCCTGAGGCAGTGCAGACACAATGTCCAGTAGACTTTCGCCGAGAGTCCTACTACCACTAGTCGTGCTTTGCAACCGCGCAATCCAGCTGTGAAACGGCACGACTCTAGTCGTCCCACTAAGCTTTCCAAAGATGATGACCGGCTTTATTCGTGGCCGCAGACCAATCAGTCAAGCGGCCACGATACTCGAATATCGGTGCATCACCGCGCAGCAACGGTAGTTGTATCCGGCGTTGAGCAACGTTCAATCTCTGAATTCCTTCTCTGGTTCGGCTGAACGGTCGCGCTGTACAAGTTCGTTCCGCGGATGTGGAACTCACTCAGCTCCCGTTGGTCGCCGCAGCGCCTGAACACCAGCAGGCCTTTCGCCGGAACGGCTGCGCTCCCCTCGGGTCGCACGCTGAACAGCTGTTTATCGCCTGTCTGCACGTTCTGAATCGAAATCAGAAACGCATTCGCGGACCGTCTTATCTCATATGTTCCAGGCTGAATCTCATGCCCATCTGCCGTGAATGCAAATGGCAATGTGAAGACCTCTCCCGAGGGATCCTGAGCACTTAACTTCGCTTCGAATGCTCCGGCTGCCAGCAGAACCGCCAGGAGCGGTCCAGCCATAATCGATGTGATGCGCTTCATACTCTCCTCCTTGTTGCTCGTGCGACCCGCCCACTTGCGATCGGCCGTCACGGTTGCACATCACGATTCCAACAGCGGATTGAAACAAGTGCGGTCAAGATTGGCAAAGGAGAGTAAAGATTTGTAAATCCGCTGCTTGCCAAAGTTCACTTGAACTACCATCGAAATCGGAAGGAAGAATTCCCTCGCGCATGGATCGCGTACTCATCGTCGACGATGACGTTCAGCTATGCAGACTGCTCTCCGAGCGTCTCTGCACCGAGGGCTTCACCATCGAGGCTGTGCATGACGGCATTCACGGTCTCGACCGCGCACTTTCAATGGAACATGCCCTCGTGGTTCTCGACCTGATGCTTCCGGGCATGGGCGGGCTGGACGTATTGCGCCGGCTGCGCGCGAAGTCTCCAATTCCGGTTTTGATTCTCACGGCTCGCGGAGAAGATATCGACAGGATCCTCGGCCTGGAGATCGGTGCCGACGATTATGTTCCCAAGCCCTTCAACCCGCGTGAGCTGATCGCTCGAATTCGCGCAATCCTGCGGCGCAGCTCGCAAACCAATACGACATCCAATCCCATCATTGCAGGCGATCTCCGCCTCGACCCGCAATCGCGAGAGGCATCTGTCAACGACACTCCGCTGAACCTGACCAGCATTGAATTCACATTGCTCGAACTGCTTCTGCGCGAGGCGGGACACGTCGTCACCCGCGAACAACTCACCGAGTCGGTTCTCGGCCGCAAGCTCGGGCCATTCGATCGCGTGATCGACGTGCACGTGAGCAACATCCGCAAGAAGCTCGGTACATTTGAATACGGCCAGAGAATCAAATCTGTTCGAGGCAGCGGTTATCTATTCGCTGTGCGCGCGGAGACGAAATGAACCTCACGCATCGCAGCCTCCTGGTTAAAATTTTCCTCTGGTTCTGGGCCACCGTGCTGATCACCGCGGTGGCCTCCGTCATCACGTTCTGGATCAGGGCGCATAGCACTCCTTACCAATGGCACGCATCCGTCATCGAAACGACGCGAATATCCGGAGAAACCGCGATCCGGACTTACGAAGAGGGCGGCCCAATCGCCACCGCCCGGTACATGCGGCAACTCGAGAACAGGAACCTCGTGAATCCGTGCCTCTTCGATATGTCACATAACGTCTTGGCAGGACGAAACTGCGATACCCTGGCGGACATGCTTCCGAATCTCACCGAATCGGGGGTTCCCGACTTCGGCGTCAGGTTTGGAGTGGCGCGCGTGGCCCTGATCCTCAAAGCCGCCAGTGGACGTGAATACATCTTTGCCACCGAGCTCCCCGCTGGCGTTCCCCCTAAGCGCCCTCGCGGTCCTCGCATGACACGGCTGGGCTATGCTCTGCAATGGGTCGTCGCCCTCTTCGTATCCGGGTTCATCTGTTATCTGCTGACGCGTTATATAACCAGGCCCATTCTGCGCCTGCGCGAAGCGGCTCACCAGCTCGCATCGGGTGATCTAAGCGCGCGTGCAAGCACACGCATCTCTCCGCGTGGCGATGAGCTTGGCGATCTCGTCCGCGACTTCGATGCGATGGCCACTCGCATCGAAGACCTCGTTTCGCGTCAACGCCAACTCATCTCTGATGTCTCGCACGAACTGCGTTCCCCCCTCGCGCGTCTCAACGTCGCTCTGGATCTCGCTCGTCAGCGCAAAGGGGACGACTCGGCTTTCGATCAGGCAGAAGAGGACACGGCGCTGCTCAACGAGATGATCGGCCGCCTTCTGACTATCGCCAAACTCGACGTCTCTGCGCGCGATGTCCCCATGATTCCTGTCGACCTCTCCGAACTGCTTCACGAGGTCGTCCGCAAAGCTAACTTCGAATCCCATCCCAACGAAGATCGCGTCAGGCTCACCGTCTCCGGCAACGTCATCGTTATGGGAAACCCCGAACTGCTGCACAGCGCCATCGAGAACGTCGTACGCAACGCCATCCACTACACAGACCCGGGAACCCAGGTCGAGATCCTTCTCCAGCACGACGCTGCTCACCGTTCAGCGCGCATCCACATACGCGATCATGGTCCCGGCCTTCCCGACTCTGAACTCACCAACGTTTTTCGTCCTTTTTATCGGGTGGCAGCGGACCGCGACCGGCAGTCGGGAGGTGCGGGCCTTGGCCTTGCAATCGCGGATCGCGTGATCCGCACCCATCGAGGAACCATCACTGCTCGGAACGCCGATCCCAGAGGTCTCCTGATCGAAATCCTTCTGCCGGAAGAGACCGCAAGTACCCCTGATCGTCGCGCCTGAACCGCCGTTCGTAACATGCAGCACCTTACTATCGCATAAAATTCACGCAACGAAAGCGATAGACGCCGACACCGTGCATCGTGTTACATTGAGGTTCCCGCAAGTGTAAGGTAGAGGTCATGGCAGCAGGCATACATCTGCCCGGCAGCAACGAAACCATCGATCTTCAGCAGCAGGTGGCCCGGCTACAGGCTCTGCTCGAAGCCTCGCGTCAGGTTCACTCCACCATCCGCGAAGAAGCTGTGCTCGGCGCGGTGCTTCGCATCGTCGTTCGCGAACTTGAAATGGCCGGTGCCGCCTTTCCCGGCACAGGCCTGAGCTACGGCGAGGTTCCCGACCCATCTGAGCAAAATGAAAACGGTCCGACGTTGGCGCCCTATCTCCTTCAGGATCGCGAAGGCAAGCGCATGGCTGAACTCGTCGTGGCTCCGCCCGATGGTCGCGAGCTCACCATCTACGAATCCGATTTCATCGAAGGGCTGGTCCTTCAGGCTGCCGTTGCTCTGGAAAATGCCCGTAACCACGAGCGCAACATGCAGTGGGCCCGCGTTCAGCAAGACCTCGATGCCGCTCGCAACATCCAGCGCTCTCTGCTACCCCAATCTTTGCCGGAAATCCCGGGCTACTCAGTCGCCTTTCGCTCCGTGACTTGCTACGAAGTGGGCGGCGACTACCTCGACATCGTCGAACAGCCCGACGGCAGCTTGCTGATGGCCGTTGCCGACGTAGCCGGCAAAGGCCTCGCCTCCGCCATGATGTCCACCAGCTTCCGTGCAGCGTTCCGTGCCATGGCCATCACCGGACTTCCCCTCGACGAGCTCGCCACGCGCATGAACGAGCATCACTGGCGCGAGGGCGAAGAAGCGCGCCGCCGCTACGTCACAGCGATTTTCATGCGCCTCTACCCCGACCTGGGAAAGATCGAGGTTGCCAATGCCGGCCATAACCCTGGTTTCCTCGTAATGCCCGATGGGACAATGCGCCAGTTCGAATCTGCAGGAACGCCCTTGGGCCTCCTTCCCGGCATGCGCTATACAAGCGAGGAAGCACTCTTCACACCGGGCACCCGCCTCCTCTTCTATACCGACGGCCTCACCGAGGTCTTCCGCGGCGACGAAGAGTTTGGCCCCGAACGACTTATGGATGAATTTTCGAAATGTCCCAAAGAAGAGGCCGATGTTATCCTCGATTCATTGTGGGCGACAATTGAGGACTTTGCCGAGGGCGGCCCTCAAAGTGACGACATGACCGCACTGGCCCTGTGCCGGTGTGTGCAGGGTACGGAGATACCGGCATGAGCAAGGTGAAATCCACTTCGGTGGAGGTGCGGCTGCCGTCGCAGCTCGGCTACGAAAAGGTGGCCATGAGCACTGCGGCCGCCGTGGCCAAGCTGATGGGTTTCCGCGAAGATCGCGTTGAAGATTTGAAGACGGCCGTTGCTGAGGCCTGCATCAACGCCATTGAGCACGGTAACAAATTGAACGATGACCTCTCGGTTGGCGTAGTTCTTTCAACAGGCGCTAATGCGCTTGAGATAAAAGTAATCGATGATGGCCAGGGCCTCAAAACGCTCCCGCCCAAGCCCGACATCGATAAGAAGATTCACGGCGAAGAAGACCCGCGTGGCATGGGTATGTTCCTCATCCAGGCGCTCGTTGACGAAGCCGAATGGGTAAAGGGTTCCAACGGCAAAAGCAGCTATGTCAGGCTGGTCATTCGTCTGGACGTTGATACATCCGCGAACTAAACACGACTAACCATCATTACGGAGACACGAGATCGTGCAGAGCGAAACCAAAGCGCGCGTAGACCAGTTAACTTCCCCAGCCGGGCACAACGTGACCGCCCTTCGCTTCGAAGGCGACATCGCCAGCACCTCCAAGGACGCAGTCCTCGGCAGCTACCAGGCTCTCCCGAAGGAGACTGCCAAGCTCGTGCTGCTCGACTTCACCAAGGTGGACTACATCAACTCCAGCGGCATTGCGCTGGTGATCCAGATGCTGATTGAAGCGGCAAATTCCGGCCAAAAGGTCTATGCTTTCGGCCTTTCCCCGCACTTCACCAAGGTATTCACCATGGTAGGCATCACCAAGTACGCCGGCCTCTTCCCCACCCAGGCCGATGCCCTGGCGGCCCTGTAATCCAAACAAACTCTCCTACAAAGAAATTGGGGGGGCCCAGGTCTCGATTCTGAGACCTGGGAGTGAGCTAACCTCATGAACACACTAGGTGCCCCGCGTGTCGATTCTGAGACGTCTGATTAACAAGAAAACAGGGCGCACTGGTTAAGCCGATGCGCCCTGAAATCTTTTGCTACTCGTAACCTAATCCCCCGCCTTCGACTCCAGCGCCCCCACATCCACCTTGTTCAGATTGCTGTGACCTCGCGCATAAAGGAAGTAGACCACCAGGCCGATGACCATCCAGCTTCCCGCTGCAATCTTCGAGGTCGCGTCTACCGAGATAATCATGGCCAGGCAGAACAGCGCTCCCATAATCGAGACGAACGGCACTGCGCGAACACGGAACGGCCTCTCCTGCTGCGGGTTCTTCTTCCGCATGATCCAAACCCCGATGCACACCAGCACAAACGCAAAAAGCGTGCCGAGGTTCGTCATGTTGCCCGTAATGTCACCCGGCAGGAACCCGCCCAGAAGCGCAACAAATACATAAAGCACCATGTTGCACTTGTACGGCGTCCGGAACTTTGGATGCACCTCGGCAAACAGCTTCGGCAACAACCCGTCTTTTGACATAGAGAAAAACACGCGGCTCTGTCCCAGCAGCATCACCAGCATCACCGAGGTAAAGCCCGCCAGGATGGCCACCGAGACCAGCACTGACAACCACCCATACCCAGGCATGTACGTGTGAATCGCGTAGGAAACCGAAGCCTCCATGCCCTTGTTCGGATCGATGAAATCAAGCACCGGAGCAATCCCCGTCAGCACCCAGCTAAAGAGGATGTAAAGGAACGTGCATACCGCCAGCGACCCCAGAATCCCGATCGGCATGTTCTTGCCCGGATTGATCGTCTCCTGCGCCGCCGTCGATACCGCGTCGAATCCGATAAATGCGAAGAACACCACGCCGGCGCCACCCAGCACACCACCCCACCCGTGCTGGAATATCCCCTGATGTAGCGAGTCCTGCGCGAGCACAAATGGGGTGTGGTTCGCAGGATTAATGAAGTGCCAGCCGATCGCGATGATCATCAGCACGATCGTGACCTTGATGCCCACGATGACCGCGTTCACCGTCGCCGACTCTGAGATTCCCTTGATCAGCAGCAGCGTCATGACCGCAAGAATAATCAGTGCCGGCACATTCACGATGCCATGGATTCCACCTGGCCCCGTCTGCAGCGGAGAGTGCCGCCATTGCCAGGGAATCAGATTGGGGAAGAGATTATTGAAATACTCCGTCCAATAGATAGACAGCGTCGCCGCACCCAGACCGTACTCGAGGATCAGCGCCCATCCGATCACCCAGGCCACCAGTTCGCCCATCGTGACGTACGCGTATGTGTACGCGCTGCCTGCAATCGGAATCATCGCCGCAAACTCCGCATAGCAGAGTCCCGCAAACGCGCATCCGATTGCCGCGATGATGAACGAAAGCGTCACGCCCGGTCCGGCATTCTGGGCCGCAGCTGCCGGAGTGCGAGCAAACAAACCGGCGCCGATGATCGCGCCGATTCCCAGGGCAATCAGGCCGGGCCAGCCAAGCGTTCGCTTGAGCCCTCCTTCGTCCAGTTGTTTAAATAAGGTCGCAAGGGGCTTGGTGCGGAAGAGGCTCATGTTAATCCCAAAGTCTATCAGAACGAATGAACAACCCCCTACAGCCTCGTCAGCTTGTGCTCTCGATCCCCCGTTCCCTATCTGTGAATCTGGCATTCGTCACGATCGGCCTCGCCCAGATCCCTACGCTCAGCACGCAGCCAAACGTCATGTACAGCACCAGCATCCCCCAGCGCAGCCCAAACGCATCTCCGAGCCTCCCGATGACCAGCGGTACCACTGCACCACCCACGATGCCCGTACACAGAATCCCCGCAAAAGACCCGTGATGCTCCTTCACCGAGTTCAATGCCAGCGAAATCACCGTTGGCCACATGATCGACGCAAAAAAACCAACCGCGGGAAACGCATACAGTGATACCGTCGCTGGCCCAAATAGCGCCGCAGTTAACGCCAGCAGCGCGCATGCCGCAAACCCCAGCAGCACCCTCCGGCTGTCAAATGCCTTCAGCAGGATCATGCCCAGAAAGCACCCCGCCGTCATCATTCCCCAAAACCACGACACCGCGCTCGCTCCCACCGTGTGCGGATCGAACCCGTGATACTGCATCAGAAACTTCGAAATCCAGTCCGCCGTCCCCTGCTCGGACCCCACGTAAGCAAACACGCATCCAAAGTATGCCCACACCATCCCGCGCCGCAGCATGGCAGCATACGTCTCAGCCTTCCCCGCCTGCTCCTCTTTCGTTCGCTCGATATGCGGGAACCGCAAGACACTGAGCAGGACAACGACTCCTGCCGCAACTGCAGCAAAGATCCAGTAAATCGATACCCACCGCATCTCGGCCGGCGTGACGCGAGCAAACATCCGCAGCACCGGCCCGCCGCTCTCCGAAACATGGCTGACCATATAGGCGTAAATCAGCGGGCTCACAAACGAAGCAGCCCCAAACACAAATTGGGCTAAAGCCTCGTTGAACGTGAAGTGTTCCGCTCCGCCCGCCACGCGCAGCAGGGGATTGATGGCCACCTGCAGCATCGCCATGCCCGCCCCGATCGTGAACAGCGACACGATTGCCATCGCATAGGTCGGGTGTGTCGCAAACCCCAGCGCCCCCGCAAGCGCCGCCACAAAGGAAGCAATCATCACAGGCTTCTCCGTGAACCGATCCACCAGAAAACCTGCTGGAATCGAAAGCACCCCGTAAGCCAGAAAAAACGAAAACGGCAGAAATGCGGCGGCCGCCAGGCTCACGTGAAAGCTGTCAATAATGTCCGGAATGATCGGCCCCAGGATGTTCGTAAGAAAAGAGAGGACGAAGAACATCAGGAAGACAATGCCGACGATGAAGTAGCTTCTTTGTGCGCGTTCGGCCATCGCTTACTCCACCGCCGTCACCTTCGTCGCCCGTTCAAACTTCCCGGCTTCGCGTCCTGCCAGCGCTGCCAGTGCCAGCGTCATCATCTGCACCGGCAGGATCTCCACCACTGTCCGCAACGCACGAGGCACCTTCGGCAACCGGCAAACACCATCCCCATCCTCGCCGAAGAGCACCGCCTTCGCCGCCGTTCCCGAAACGTCCCTTACTAGACGCTCATTCAGGTCCCTCGTCTTCGCATCTCCCGCAAACACGCCAACAAAGATCCTTTCCTTCAGCATTTCGAACGGTCCGTGCCGGAACGCCGCGCTGCTCATCCCCTCCGCATGAAAATGCGTCGACTCCTTGATCGTCAACGCCCCCGTTTGCGCCGTGGCCACCGATTCGCCTCTCCCCACCAGAAACACATCCCGCACCCCCCTCAGCATCTGGCACAGTGCATCTACATGCTTCTTCCACCCGCTCAGGTATTCGCGAAACACCTCTGAAGCGGGCTCCATTTCATGAAGTCGCGCACTGGCATCCGCTCCGCTCAGCACCGCTCCCAGCATTCGCAATGCCATCTGCGCCGTCACATATGTCTTGCACGATACGGTGTATTCATCGCCCGCCGCCGTCATGAGGGGGAAATCCGCATCTCGAGCCAGCGGGCTGTCCGCCCAGTTCGTCACGCCGATCACCGTCGCCCGCCGCGCATTCATCTCCAGCAACCGCACCGTCTCAGCACTCTTGCCTGACTGAGACACTGCAATCATCAGCGTCGAAGATCTCAGCAACTCCGGGTAGTAGTGGATCAGTTCCGAAGTCTCCACCATCATCGGAGTCCATCCGCTCCTAGCCAGTTCAATCGCCAGCGGATGCAGCCCGAAAAACGAGCCGCCCATCCCGGTCAGTACCACCCGCTCGAATCGCGTGCGCGCACACTCGCGCCCGATCCTGTCGAGAACATCCGCCCCTCGCAGTGCGTTCCACGTCGCTGCCAGCGCCTCCGGCTGATTCATCAAATCGGAAAAGTATCGCCCCTGTATGACCTCATTATTCGATGGCACTCGGGCTCCTTCGATAGCGGCACTCAGAATACGCCATTGTGGGCGACAACTCTCTTCCTTGCGCCGGCCTCCAGGCGCGAGGGTGAGAGAGTGATATTCTCCGGTCCATGCAATCTAGACTCGTCGGCCTTCTCGCCGCCCTGCTCCTGCTCACATCATCCACAATCACCGACGCCCGTGTTCTGCGCGTCGAAGTTACCTCGCGTCAGGACGTGCTCGGCGGTAGAAGTTTCGGCGACGCTGGTTCATACGAACGCATTCTCGGGACCGTCTACTTCTCTCTTCCTGTAAACAATCCGCACAACTCAGCCATCGTCGATCTGCAGAATGCCGTCAATCTCCGCAACGGCGAGGTCGAGTTCTCCGCCGATTTCATCGCCATCCGTCCGAAAGACGCGCAGCGCGGCAACGGCTCACTGCTTCTTGAAAACCCAAACCGCGGCCGCAGTCGCATCATCGCCCTCGTCGATGGCGGCGATTGGAACGTCGAAAACGACGCCGGTGATGCCTGGCTGCTCCGCAACGGCTTCACGATCGTAAGCCTCGGCTGGCAATGGGATGTGGGAGGCAACGATGCCCTTCGCTTCCATGCCCCAATTGCCAAAGAGAACGGCGAAACCATCACCGGCCTCCTTCGCGGTGACCTTATGCTCTCCAAACCCACAGACGAGATCCCGCTCGGCCATTTGATCCTCGGAAACATCGGCGGCACCGAATACCCAGTCAGCGCACCCGGCGATCCGCGCAACGATCTCACCGTCCGCGTCTCCCGTAACGCCCCGCGCACAACCATCCCGCGAACACAATGGCAGTTCGCCCACACCGTCGACGGCAAACTCGTCCCCAGCGACCGCCACATCCATCTCAACGGCGGTTTCCAGCCCGGTCGTATCTACGAGTACGTCTATGTCGTTTCTGATCCCGTCGTTGCCGGCGGAGGATTCGCCGCGGTCCGCGATTTCGCCTCGTACGCCAAGCACAACGCCGATGCCATCACCCCAGCTCAGCGTGTCATTGCCGAAGGCATCTCTCAGAATGGCCGCTTCCTTCGCGACTTCCTCTACCAAGGTTTCAACACCGATGATGATGGGCGAATCGCCCTCGATGGCGTCCTCGCCCACGTTGCTGGCGCCGGGCGCGGCAACTTCAACTACCGCTTCGCCCAGCCCTCTCGCGATGCGCAACCCACCTCTTCCGTCTTCTACCCGGTCGATATCTTCCCCTTCACTGACCAACCCGAAACCGACCCCCTTACCCACGTGACTGCAGGACTCCTCGATCGCGCTCGCGCTGACAAAACCGTTCCGAAAACCTTCTTCTCCAACACCTCCTACGAATACTGGGGCCGCGCCGCCGCCCTCATTCACATCTCTGCAGACGGTAAACGCGACATGCCGATCTCCGACAATGTACGCATCTACCACTTCACCGGCCTCCAGCACTTCTCTGGCCCGTTCCCGCCCGCAAAAGGTACCGGCGATCTGCTGGGTCAGGAGCCGCAATCGCCGTTACCGGTCCGCTACTTCTGGCGCTCCATGATCGCCAACATGGATACATGGATTCGCAACGGAACAGCGCCGCCGCCCAGCAGCTATCCTCATATTTCTGACAGCACGCTCGTCCCGCTCGCCGAATATGCCTTTCCGCACCTACCCGGCGTGAACATTCCTCACGAAGCCAACACCGGCGAACGGCTGGACTTTGGTCCTGCCTTTCGTCGCGGCATTCTCACTCTCCAGCCACCCCGGGTCGGACCGGCCTTCCATGTCCTGGTCCCCCAGGTCGACGCCGACGGCAACGAGCGCGACGGAGTCCGTCTCCCCGAAATCACAGTCCCTCTCGCCACCATCACCGGATGGAATCTCCGCGATCCATCCATCGGCGCACCTGGGGAGCGCGTCTCCTTCGAGGCCTCATATATCCCCTTCGCCAGAACCGCCGAAGACCGCAAGCGCATCAACGATCCTCGTCCCTCCATCGCTGAGCGCTACACCAGTGAAGACGATTACCTCCGCCGCTACACACAAGCCCTCGACCAACTCATCAAACAGCGCTGGATCCTCCCCGAAGATCGTGACGCCTTCCTCACCCGCGCCAAACAGGAATGGTCCGAAGCGAACAAATAGCTAAGCAGCAAACAACAAAGCTCAAACTGATCGCATCTCCCCTCGTCCCCTCGTCCCCTCGTCCCCTCGTCCCCTCGTCCCCTCGACTCCGACCACTGACCACTGTCTTACAATCTCCCCATGAACCTCGATGCCATCCAAACTGCTCTCCGGGAAAATCACCTCGACGGCTGGCTCTTCTACGACCACCATCACCGCGACCCCATCGGCGAGAGCATCCTCGGCCTCGATCCCAAAGCCCACATCACCCGACGCTGGTACTACTTCATTCCCGCATCCGGTGAACCGCGCAAGCTCATGCACCGCATCGAGCAGGGTCGCCTCGACTCGCTTCTAGGTTCCAAGGGCCTCTACTCCAGTTGGCAGGAACTCCGCGCGGGACTGAAAGCCATGCTCGCAGGCTTTCGCCGAATCGCCATGCAGTACTCTCCCAACAACGACATCATGTACGTCTCCATGGTCGACGCCGGCACCGTCGAATTCCTCCGCAGCCTCGGCAAGCACATCGTCAGCTCCGCCGACCTCGTCAGCCAGTTCGAAGCCGTCCTCACCGAGCGCCAGATCGCCTCGCACGCCGTCGCTCAGAAAGTCATCGACGCCATCCTCGAAGAAGGTTGGAAAGAAGTCGCGCGCCGTCTCCGTCCGGTAAGCGGCAGCCCCGGTCGCGTCACTGAATTCGACATGGTCCAGTGGCTCTCTGAAGCCATGAAGCGCGGAGGCCTCGTCTGGGAGAACGGACCCAACGTCAGTGTCAACGCCAACTGCTCCGACTCGCACTACGAGCCCACAGCCGACCGCACCTCCGAAATCAAGGAAGGCGACTTCCTCCTCATCGACATCTGGGGCCGCACCGACGAGTCCGACAGCATCTTCTACGACATTACTTGGACCGGCGTCGTCGGCCGCGGGCCCTCCGAACGCGAACAGCTCGTCTTCGAAACCGTGCGCAACGCTCGCGATGCCGCCATCAGCGCTGTCACCTCAGCCTTCGCTGACAATCGTCCCATCCGCGGCTTTGAAGCCGACGATGCCGCCCGCTCCGTCATCCGCGCCGCAGGATTTGCCGACTACTTCACCCACCGCACCGGCCACAACATCGCTCACGAGATCCACGGCCCCGGCGCACACCTCGACAACCTCGAAACCCACGACGAGCGCCGCATTCTCCCCAACACCTGCTTCTCCGTCGAGCCCGGCATCTACCTCCCCGAGTTCGGCATCCGCAGCGAAATCGACATGCTCACCGAACCCAATAAAGCCTGGGTCACCGGCAACATCCAGCGCGAACTCGTGAGAATCTAATTCGTGCCATTTGACTATCCAGTTTGGTCTTTCAACCTGATGCTGTCATTCTGAGCGCACGGGGCCCTAGGCGTTTTCTTCAGCCTGGGGGCGGTAAGTGAAGAATCTGCGGCTGTCTTTGAATTTCATTGGGATGAAGAGCTCGAAACAGTTCGTGATCGATCGAATCCTTGATCAAGCCAGAATCGAGGCCGTCCCCCTCACGGACATCGAAATTCGAATGCTCAGATTCGCTGAAGCTTCGTCCGATTCAAAAGATCTCGTAGCAGCAGAAGCCTTCGACCGCGATTACGACGACGAAGACTACGAAGTAAAGATTGCGAATCTCATTCGTCACGCATACGAGAGAGATAAGCAAGCCGGCCAGGTGGAAGCATGGAACCATGCACTTGCGCAATTGGCAAGCCGAGATCTCTATCTCAATGTCATGATCAAACGTGCCCGAATCGGAAGTGATCCAGCAGCTTTTTGGGGCGATTGGCGGTTCGTTCTCTACGGAATCCTTCCTCCCGCATTGTGTCTCGGAGCTGCGGTCCTGGTCGGCTTCTCACCATTTGGAGCACGACTCATTCAAAGTGATGCTCTTCGCCTGCTCCTCGCGACCTGTCTTCTTGCGGTTCCCTTCTTACTCAGTCGCCAACCAAGAATAAAGGCACTAGTCAGGGGAAAAGCGAACCCATCGAAAGTAGCGGAAACCATCGATTGAAAGGCCGGCGGCTCATCCCGATCCGCCAGCCCTCAACCCCAGTTTCCCTCTCACCAACGCGACATCTTCAAGTTGTCCACATAGATCGTCGCCGATCCGCTCGCCCCCAGCCCATCCACCTGGAAGTTCGCAACCAACGCTCCCAGCGCCCAGCCTAGTGAGAACTCCGACATCACAGTCCTGTTGATCGGCTGCTCCACTCCGTCGAACCACACCGAGTGGTACGTCACGTTGCCCGAGTCATCCCGCGACGCGCTGATCTGAATGTGGTGCCACGTGTTCCGTGTCCACTTCGCCGGGTTGCACAGCGCCGCCGACTTCAGCCAGTGCGCCTTCGTCTGCTCCCGCGTCCCGGCATTCTCCGTATACTCCCACACACCCGAATACCCCGAGCATTGGAAGCCATAGATGATCGTGTTGCCGTTGCGCGTTACCTGGTTGCCGTCCATCTCGAGGTTGCTCAGCACACTATCTGCAGTCAGCCACACATGCACGTCATACACAAAGTTCTTCGAATCCGTGTCATGTCCGTAAGTATTCGAGTAGAGGATGCCACCGGCGTTGGTGAAAGCCGTGTAGTACTTGACCGATTGTCCCGTCAGCGTTGGATCGCTTACTACCGTCATCGATCCCGTCGCTGTGCCCGGCGTCGCAGGATCGTGTTTGATCCGCCAATTCGGCAGCAGATCGATCTGCTGCTGAACTATCGCGTACGAAGGAATCTGCGGCCCCTTGGTGGTTGAAATCGTATAGCTCGCCGAAGCAACTCCGCTTTTCGTGCATCCCCACGCCGCGGCAATAGCGCTCAGCACCGTAGTCTTCGAAATCGAAATCGGACCGGTGTACAGAAGCGACGCCGTTGTCGGTGCGGAGCCGTCGACCGTGTAATAGATCTTCGCTCCCACAGTAGACGACGAGATCGACACAGCCTGGCTGTTGGTATAGATCCCTGAAGGCAATGAGAACGAAGGCGTAGCTGTCGTCGCTTGAACCACGTTGATGTTCAGTAACTTCTGGTCGCCCACTCCCTCGCCCCAGCACTTGACGTGCAGCACATGCGCGCCTGCAGACGCCGAAACCGAAGCTGTGAACGACGTCGGCTCAATCACGGCCGTGCCGCTGTCGATCGAGTACCCCATTGACACTGCAGGCTTCGATGCGCAGGTCCTCGTACTCGCAGTCAACGTGAACGGCGATGTGACGGTGGCCCCATTCGAAGGCGTTACCACTGTGATGTCTGAGACGTGCGCCGCCAATACCGTGATGTTCAGCAGCACCTCCGCGTGCGCATTCTGGCCCCAGCATTTGACGTGCAGGACGTGCACACCCGCAGCCGCCGTCACCTTGGCGCTGAACGATGTTGGTTCGATCACCGCAGTTCCGCTGTCGATCGAATACCCCATCGAAACCGCCGGAACTCCGGCGCACGTTGTCGTGCTCGCACTCACCGTGAACGGTGAAGTCACTTGAGCCCCGTTGGAAGGCGTTGAAACGGTGATGGCATGGGTAATAGGCGTGGTGCAAGCGACCAGCGCCATTGCAGCAAACAATAACTTCCTCATCAGCGAACCCTCGCGATACGGCGGTGTAGCACCGGCACAACAGCGGGGGAATTCACTGTCGATGTTTTTAATCAGTCCATCAACGGACGCACACTGTCTTTCGGGCCTTCCTGCACGTCAACTGAGGGACGGAATGGCGCTTGCTTTCAGCAAGCACAATTCCTGTCGACCTGTATCTAGATCCGGGCTTAATAAACGACATATTCGTCCCAAAGCCGGACGACCAAGGCATTTGAAACGTAAAGCCTTCTCTTGTGAGGATCTCGCTTGCGATGTCCGCACGAGATCACACACCTGCGCTCTGCCGGCCACAGTCAGGAGAGAATTATTTGTATAGCTGATCTAATCTCGCCGGATCTACAACATCGCGCTGTGACAAGGCTCACACCGAGGGCTCGCCGGGGGTACCGTTCGTACCATCCGAAATCGCCATTGACGACTAAAGTCATAGCCGACTCCGAAGCGCAGTCGAAACACCTTCAGTTGCTCTTGAATCTTTGCAGCCGGATGCCCCACGTCTCGATTTTCTGACGTGGGAGACTCCCGCTCTGTGCGAGACTCGCTCTGCTATCCTCCCCGCAAGGAGCTTCCCCATGTCCGACACCGCAGCCTTTCCCTACGAAACCCGTCTCAACATCCTTCACGGTCCGCTCGAAGCCATCGATATCAATGTCCCCGACGCGAAGAATTACAAGTGGTTCAATCAGACCCTCTGCAAAGTCAATGACTCCGTCGTTCGCGTCGGCATCATCGAAGGTGAATACCACTGGCACAGGCACGACAATGATGACGAATTCTTCTTCACCGTCGAAGGTCGGCTCCTCATTGACCTCGAAGACAAAACTATTGAGCTCAATGCCGGCCAGGCATTCGTCATCCCCTTCGGTATCGTCCATCGCACCCGCGCCCCAAAGCGCACTGTGATCCTCATGGTAGAAAACGCGGGCATCATACCCACCGGAGACAGGGAGTAGGAAGTAACAACCCGAGGTCTATTTGCAAAGCCGCTGCATCAGCATTACCAGCATACGGCCCACTTCGTTCGCTAGCTGTTCCGCATCTCGCAAGTGGTTTTCAGTTCCCATCCGAGGACTCGCCGCGATTATTAGTTGGGTCTGTAATTCGCAATTCGATCCCTGGGCGTGCCCAAGAAACTGAAGGTACTCGCCCCTTGTCGAGCGACCGTATCCCTCTGCAATGTTGCTTGCTACGGAAACCGACGCTCGACGAAGCTGATTCGTAAGACCATACCTTTCGGATTCGGGAAAAGATCTCGTCAGTTCATAAATCCCAATACTTAGCTGAACTGCCTTCTGCCAGACGAGGAAGGTCTTTAAAGGATCCCGTGACATCTTCAGAGCGTGATTTAGAAAGAGCGATCAAAGAAGCATATGAGGGATTCGGGAGCACTCTCTGTGATTGCGTATACGGTTCGATCCGAATGTCTGTTGCTCCCTGCTCCCTAGTCCCTACTCCCTCGCCTGACTGCGATATATTCGAAGAGGAATGGCAAGCACCCCCAATCGACCTGCCCCGGCTGCACCCGCGCAACAGGGCTTCGTATTTCTTCCCCTGATCGCAGGCTGGCTGATCCCTGGCGCTGGACATTTTCTTCTGCGCAAATGGGGGCGCGGCGCCTTGCTCGCCATCTCTATCGTCTGCATGTTCGCCATCGGGCTCGCAATGCGCGGCAAGCTGTACGCAAATGCAAGCGACATCCTCGAGATCCTCGGCCTGCTCGGAGACCTCGGCAGCGGATTACTCTACGTCGTCGGCCGCGCGATGGGCCTCGGCGCAGACTCCGTTCAGCTCACCGTAGCCGATTGGGGCACGCGCTTCATTGTCGTAGCCGGACTCCTCAACATCATCGCAGCGGTAGACGCGCACAACCTCCGCACCGGGAGGAAGTCTTAGTGTTCTCTCCCACCCACTTCACCGCTGTATTGTTGTTCGGACTGTTCGCTTCGATTGTCTTCGGCATCACCCAGCGCGAAACCCCGCAGCGTATGTTCCGCTACGGCCTATACTGCTTCTCTCTCTTCGTAGGATCCGCCATCGTCCTCAGCTGGGTGATGTACCTCATCGCCCGCTAAACTCTCGTGACGTACTCAGCTCCACAATGTCCGCATTCACTAAACACCATATCTGCATCCAACTGATCCCTAATCCCTATTTCTTTCCCACACCGCCGCGTCGAATTTGTGTACACACTCGTACCCTTCGCTCTTGTAGAGTTCGATCGCCTGCGTATTCGCCTCCGTCACCGTAAGCGAAATCTCGCTCACTCCCTGCGCGACGAAGTGCGCCGCAGCCACCAGCAGTAGCTTGCGCGCCAGGCCCTTTCGGCGGAATTTCGGATGCACGCATAGCTGCGTAATGTGTCCGCTCTGCGGACTCACGCGCGACCCCAGCACCAGAGCCGCCAGTTCCTGCGTGCCACGCTCCACAACGACGTGGGAAGCGTGCGGCGAAAACACCCCGCATCCCGAATAGCGCACGATGTTGTGCAGAAAGCGCATCGATCCATGAACCGACCGGTATTGATCGTTGATCAGGCTGTCGGGGTGACCATAGTACGCCGTCGAAATCAGCCGGGCGGCCGCGTTCAGATCATCATCGCGCCACACCCTCAGCTCCAGCTCCGGCTCAAGTTCGATCCGCGGCCGGCTCCAGTGCCCAGCCAGCGGCTGCACCATGAACTGCCGCCCATACAGCTCAAACCCGGACGCCCTGAAAATCTCAGCATGCGTTCCCGAAGGATGCAGCAGCAGTTGCGACTCGATCCGTTCCACGTGGGGCGAGTTCAGAAGCGTCTCGAAGAGATGTTTGAGCAGGGTCGCCTCAATCTCCCGCTCGGGCTCCGGGGCCGATTCGTCCACCTCCGGATTCCTCCCCGGCATGGCAAACACGTCACCGATCACTGCCTTCGTCTCTTCGTAGACACAGAAGGTGTACCCCGTTACCTGTCCGGCCTCCAGAGCGGCGTATCCCGGCAGCAGATGATTGTCGAGGTACTGCATCAGCAGCCGTGCACTCGACCGGTAGTCCCAATGCAGCCGCTTGCTCCAAAGCTCCCCCTCTGCATCCAGCACAGGACGCAGCACCGGCGCAGCAAAATGCCGAAGATCGAGGATCTCGAGACTCACGCCCGCTGCCATGTTTCCTCTGGCGATATCTACATTCGTTGGATGCCGCGCCTCTGAACGCAGCCCAATTGCTCCAAGAGCGGACCGGACGCCCGCACCGGGTCTTCCGGTCACTTTGACACGATTCGCCGGCTTCTCGCAAGTTACAGAATGCTCTGACCTTGCCGGGAGGAAACCAAACTCTACCGCGCGCCCACCAGATACACTTCCAACCCCTGCTCCGGCCAGCTTAGAACTTCTTCGAAATGTCGCCCTTCCAGATACTGCTGCAGGGCCGAGGGCGTATGCAGGTCCACTCCGCCCCGCCCCGTAATGCGCGCCACCAACAGGTGCTCACCTTCCGGGACTCCGAGGTCCTCGTAGTTGACCACTTCGCGATTGCGGTAGAACGCCAGCCCGTACTCCACATCCCTCCGAACACGGAACACGGCCACCGTCTCGTCCGCCGGTGCCAGTTGCTGCAGCCGGTCCGCCAGCGGTCGTGCCGAATAAGACCTGTCCAGCACATGAATGACCCGCTTCGTCGACTCGATCGCAGGAACCCCAAAGAACGGTCCGACCCCGTAAAGGAAGAAGGTCAGCACCACCAGTACACCCATCGTCGCCAGCCGCAACCGAGCCAGCCCATACCCCTTCACCACGACAATGATCAGCAGAGCCGCACCCAGAGAAGCCAGCAGGCCAACCACCCACGCTCTGGTGGGAGGGATGTCAGGCCCATGATTCACAAACCATGGCATGAGCAGCGCGAACATCGTCATCACGCCGCACAGTGCCGCATGACCGACCAGTTCCCACCGGTTCAGCCCCGGTTGCCGTTTCCTGAAGAGATAATCCCCCGTCAGAATCGTGATTGGCGGAATCGACGGCAAAATGTATCCCGGCAGCTTCGAACGCGAAAACGAGAAGAACACAACCGGAATAATCGCCCACAGCACCAGGAATTCCGGGAACGCATCGCCCGGCCGGTTCGGCGCGCGCCGCTTCGGATTCAGCCTGCGCAACCTCCACTCCGCCACCGATGTCTGCACCCCGTCAATGAACGCCCGCGCCGCAATTACCGTCCATGGCATCACCGCCAGCACCACCACGGCCAGGTAATACCAGAACGGCTGCTGATGCTGATAGCGGTTGGTCGCGAATCTTTCCAGGTTGTGCTGGAGAAAGAACTCCCTGAAGAACGTCGGATTCTGGTGCTGCACTGCGATAAACCAGGGCAGCGTGATCGCAAAGTACAGCGCAATCCCCGGCCACCACACCGAGCGTTGCACGATCGACCACTCCTTCCGCAGAAACGCAAATGCGCAAACAATCAGAAGCGCAAGGAACGGTGCCACCGGCCCCTTCGCAAGAGTCGCGACGCCCGTGAAAAAGTAGATATCGAACAGCCAGAATTTCGAGTTGGTCTCATACCACGCGTACCAGCCCAGCAGCCCGATCGAAAGCGGCGCCGCCATCTGCATATCCGTCGAAGCGCCACGCGAAAACCCGATGATCCCCGCACAAGCCACAGTGATCAGCGCGGCATCCAGGTGCCCGCCCGGCCTGAATCGTCGCATATGCAGGTAGATCAGCGCCGCCATAATGAACGCGAAGCTCGCCGACGGCAGCCGTGCGCTCCAGTCGTGCACCCCAAACTCCTGGAACACAAACATCGCCCGCCAGTAGTAGAGTGCCGGCTTCTCCAGCCACGGGTGGCCGTAGAGATACGGCGTGACGCACGCGCTCAGCCGCTCCTTCAGCGAGTGCGCCCCATCAAACCGCACCAGCATTTCATGCGCAATCTGCGCATATCGCGGCTCATCGGCTCCCACTAGCCCCAGGCCGTCTCCACCGAACAGCGGTACTACGCCATAAAGGATGAAAAAAGCGCTGAAAACCACGAAAACCGAGGCTTCGCAGAATGTCGCCCACGTCGGCAGGCGAAAGCGTCGACCCTCCGGTGATTCAGGGGATACTGGTTCCAACTGTGTTTCCACTTCCCGCGATTCTCCACGCCGGCATTCAGCCCGCCGTCCGGCCGCCCTCCACCGTGCAGAGGTTCCGCCAAACTAGGAAAAAACGTTATACGCTGTAAGCTCCTAAGAACTAACCAGCTAGGCTAACAGATTCGCACCGCTCCTCATCTCCAGCTCCAGTGCCAGCGCAGCCCTCAACTCCTGAATAATCTGCTCTTTCGCCCGCTCCAGCGGACCATCCAGGGTGCAACCCGCCGCGTTCTCATGCCCTCCGCCGCCCAGCCTCTCCGCAATCGCCGCCACGTTGATCCGCCCCTTGCCTCTCAGACTCACGCGGATGCGCTTCTCTTCAAGTTCGCGCAGAAACACCGCCGCCTCAACCTCCGCAATCGAAAGCGCGTAATTCACGATCCCCTCGCAGTCTTCCTCGACAGCACAACTCCGCACCATGTCCTCATGGCTGATCCAGAGCCACGCTAGCCTTCCCTCGCGATGCAAGTTCTTCAGCGCCGCTCCCAACAGCAACAGCTTCGACATCGGCGTCGAAAAGTACACCTGCTGCGCAATCTTGATCGGATCCGCCCCCGCCAGGGTCAAATTCCGCGCCAGTTCAAACGTCGAAGCCCGGGTTCCCCCGTAGATAAACCCGCCGGTATCCGTCAGCACCGTGGTGTAGATGCAGTGTGCCGCCTCATTCGTCAGCGGAACATCCCCTGCTTTGAACAGCCGATAAACCATCTCACCCACGCACGCGGCTTCATGGTCGATCCAGTTCAGATCAGCAAACTCTACCCCGCTCGCATGATGATCGATATTAACCTGGAAGAACTTCTCCAGGCCCTGCAGACGCGTACGTTCCACCCCATCGCACTCCAGCAGAATCACCGCGTCGTACGGCCCATGGACCCGCAGAGCCTTCTCGATCTTTCCCGCTCCTGGCAACGCCCGGTAGACCACCGGAACACGATCCGCGCTCAAGAGGTCCGCGCGCTTGCCCATCTGCTCCAGCAGTATCCCCATTGCCAGCATGCTGCCCACAGCGTCGCCATCCGGCCGCGAATGCGAGCAAACCAGAAACCGCTCGCCTTTCCGCATGACCTCCAGAATCGCCGCAATTCGCGCTTCCGACGTCCCGCGGTGATCACCAGCGTCAGCAGCCTCGGCCCGTGCCATGCCCATCGCCTATTCCACCGGCGCCTTCTGCCGCTTTCGCGCGCGACCCATCAACTCCTCAATTCGCGCCTGGAAACGCCCCGATCGGTCCGCCAGAAACGTCAGATCCGGCACATGCCGAACTCCCATCCGCTCCTTCAACTCAAAACGGATATACCCTTTCGCCGCTTCCAACCCGGCAATCGTATCCAGTTCGGCCCTCTCGATGTCAGGAACCGCGTTGTCCACCGCGACATACACCCGCGCCGATTTGCCCCCGGAGTTCAGCACCACCTCGGTCACATAGCAGAACGAAATACGCGGGTCCGAAAGCTCCCCCTCGATCATCGCGCCAATCTCCTCGCGAAGCGTCTCGGCCACCCGGTCCTGATGGTGTTTTCTTCCTCTGTGTTCCGGCATGACCAGCACCTCCTGAGCGATTTCAAGTAAACCAATCAGGATAACAGAGGCTTGGCGTTCCTCCGCCCAGATCAAAGCCACGGTTCCGTGAACCGCGCAAACACGCTCTTGTGGCCACGATAGCTGTCTGTTTTCGATAGGGGAGGAGATCAGGCTGTTGTCGGTACGCAGGTCGTGCGCAGCAGTTCAATGAGATCGCCTGGGTAGATCGGCTTTTTCAGCAGCGGAAAGGGTTGATGGCAATCAAGAGAGGCCAGCACGTCGGCTGCGGCTTCGACGGCTCCCGAAATCAGGAAAATATGCCCGTTCGGGTAAGCTTCGCAAAAGGCCTTCGCGAGTTCGACACAGTTCATAGGGTGCATCATCACATCCGTGATCAGAATGTCGAAGTGAGAGTCGCCCATCAGCGCCAGCGCTTCCGGGCCGCTGAACACGTGCGAAGACGCGAAGCCTGAGCGGGTCAGAATGAGGCTCAGGGTGGTCGCAATCACCTGGTCGTCATCGACAACGAGCACACGCGGGTTCGCAGACATTGGCGCGATTTAGTCAGTTATGGTCGGCCTTGGGGAAGGGGAAGCTCAGGCCCAGCTTCGTTAGGATCACGACGCCAAACATCGCCTGTCAACCTGGGAAATTCCCGAGGTTCAGAACGGTGAGATTCAGTCATCGGCTCCAGGTGTTCGACAAGTCATCGACCAATTCCTATCAGCGGTTGCCGGGGGCCCGATCATCTGCCGTGAGCTTGTCGAAGGATCCCTTCTTTGGAGACGCGGAGATACACCACACTCCGACTCACTCGGTGCCCCAAATCTCGCAGAAATGGAAAGCGCCGTCGCATGCGCTGACGCCTGGCAGGAGAACAGACCGAGCGAACCGAACTCCTTGTAGAGCTATAGTTCTTTATCTAGCTGGGTTGTATCTATGGTCTTTTCGTGCTGCGTCCTGGCGAGGAGATGAGGCGCTGCGATGTCCCGTAGTTGTCCACGAGTTCGCGGAGGAAGCGCAGGAGCTCGGCTTTCTCTGGAGTGAGCGGGCCGGGTTCTGCTTGGAGGCGGTTGAGGGCTTCAGAGTAGATCCCGAGGGGAAGGCGGGAGCGTTCGGTCATGGGTTAAATTGCATCCTTGTCGTCAGCCGCGTCGGAATCGTGCGGCGTGAAATGTTTGTTTCGCTTGTGTTCGATGAAATGCCGCGAGAGCCAAATGATCGCATCGACGGCGTCGCGATTGCCTGGCGGGGGGTGTCGGCATCTGTTCGCCGCATGCGCTGCACTTACCGGCGATGGGGCGCATGTCTGCGTCGTAGGTAAAGGACAGCTCAGGTTTCATGGTCACTCTGCAGGAGATGAGCTTGGGGCTGCTGCGCTCTGTAGTTCTGCGAGCTGGAGCAAAGCGCCTTCCAGCACTTCCAGGCGGTGCAGGAGAAGCCGACGGAGGTCAGAATCATCAAAGCAGATGGCCGAGTCGGATTCTGGTGTTTCGCCTAGAAACACCACGCGGGACGCGAACAGGAAACCAGCTGATTTGGCCCACATGATTCAAGGATGGTCGCATGGATGTGAATCACGCGCGTGGCGTGGGGGAGGACTCACGAAGGGTCTTCTGCGCGATAGCGCGGGGCGGGGTGCTTTTCCCGTCTGTGTTCGATGAAGTGGCCGGAAAACCAGAGAACAATTTCGGAGCTGTCGGTAAGTTCGGACGGGGGTTGGGGCATCTGCTTACCGCAGGAGGAGCACTCTGCAGATTCGGGCCTTAGGTCATGGCCGTAGCGGATGGTGAGTTCGGGGATCATTGGGCCTCCCTCCAATCACTCGCTCATGCGAGTGCCGGAAGCAGAGAGATGGTTGCCTATAGCAGGTCGAGGCGGTCTAGGATGTCGGCTAGTCTGCGGCGGGCGGCTGGGAGCAGGTAGTAGATGTTGCGCTCGCTCATGCCGAGCATGTTGGCGGCTTCGGTGTGGCGGATTCCGTCGCGATAGGTGAGCACCAGAATTTGCTGGTGCAGTCTGCGCCGCAGCGCAGCAGTGGATCGAGCTGCGACATGGCGCGCTCGAAATCGAGGACGCGCACGTTGCGGCTGTCGGCTTCGCTCATGCGGCGTTCGCGCCAACCGGTTTGTTCGATGCGGGCGGCGCGTCCGTGGCGGAGTGCCACGCGTTCGAATGCCCACTGTTTGAGGCGCATGATTGCCATTACTTGGTCTGACGGGATACCAGGCACTTTCACACCCCACCGACGAGGTCGGCGGGGACCCCGTAGGCCTTTCTTCGTTTTTGGGGATCCAGTTCGTGTGCTTCGGTTATGGCCTCCTGAACGTGCGAGAGAGGCCAGCCGATGGCCTCGGCGATTTCGCGTGCGATGTAGTCGTGGAGTTCTTCTTTGCTGATCGGCTGGGGATCTTCGAGCCATGCGACGGCTTCGGCGGCGGGGGTTTCCTGGCGGGCGGGTGTGCGTTGGGCGGGGTCTGACTCTACGAGCGGGTGCACATGAGAGAATACCACAGGTTGTGGTGCGCGGCCACGACCACAATATGTGGTAGTTACTTACTTATAACTTCCGAGTGGCCGACCTCCATGTTAGTCAACTGTCAAGAGAAAACGACGAGGCCTTAGGGCGCGCTCTGGAGAGCGCGCGTTGCGATTGATCAGGATCTCGTTCCGCGCACGATTGCCTCACGGCTGATGGCCCCTGCATCCCGTGCAGGACCAGACATCCATTTGCTGCCTCAGGCTCCAGCGCCTTCGCAGATGATTGAGTGTGTGTTCTCTGCCAGTCCCGAAACAACTCGGAGAGAGCCTCGGGAGTAAAACTCCGTCGCTCAGTCGGCCACATGCAGGACCTGGCAGCCTGCGCTTCGATAGATCCCGATGTTTTGTTTTTCCCTTATCAGGAAAGGTTTTTAAGCAGCCGCGGTCTGCACAAAATCCTGTTGTCTGCGTTCAACCGCCAGCATGTAGCAGACCATCTTCCTGGCTACTGCAAGTGTTGCCCGATTAGGATTACCTCTCTCCAGCTCGCGAGCCCGGATCGCCAGTTCCGGGGAGAGCCTCGGCGCCAGTTTTGCAGCTTCGACCAGCAGTCGCTGGATATGCTTGTTGCGCTGTTTCGATAACGGCATCCTCATCACCTTGTCGGCCGAGCTCTTCTCATCGGCACACAAGCCGCAATAGCTGATCGCTTGCCGGTTGGAACTGAAGCGTGTGTAATCTCCGATCTCGAGAGCCCAGGTGAGCGCCGTGATCGAGCCAACTCCCGGCACAGTTCGCAAGCGCCGCAGTCGCTCCTTCAGCAGCGGATCGCGTTCCAGCGAACTGACCAGGTCGTACTCCAGCTTGCCCGAACGGCGGATCATCCCCCGGCTCAGGTTCAGCAGCGGCCGTACCGCATCGTTGATATCGGCGTTGGTCGACATCATCTCGCCGAAGTAGCCCACCTTGTGCAGCCTCTGCTTGTTGTAGCTCACCCCGGTCTCCATCAGCAGCCCGGAGACCCGGTTCTTCATCTGTGTCATCTGCTTCACCACCAGGTTGCGATAGCGCAGCACTCGTCGTCGATCCCGGATCTCGGTCGGTGCTATATGGCACTATGGCAGGAAGTCGCATCGGAGGCAGTCGGCGATCTTCGCCGCATCCACCTTGTCGTTCTTCTTCTTGGCTGCCGCGATGGCCCGCAGCATCAGCGGGTGAGCCACCTTCAACTTCTCCGCATGGGGAAGCAGGTAGTCATAGATCCAACCGGTGAAGATGGTGGCCTCCATGGCCATCATCCGTGGCTGAGGAAGCGTTCTCACCCAGGCGTCCAGTTCGCGCCGGCTCGAACCAATCTTGCCTTCCCGGTGCACACAACCAGCCGCGTCCTTCACGCAATAACTGATCGTCTTCTTGTGAATGTCCAGTCCGATGTAATACATATCGTCT
>Ga0105240_10001069_pt1 | contig 48402 bp, 30 predicted proteins | sample KBSC54metaG_FD_80426 | JGI IMG/M metagenome (GOLD analysis project Ga0105240, IMG submission 80426) | Corn rhizosphere microbial communities from Kellogg Biological Station, Michigan, USA - KBS C5-4 metaG | ecosystem: Host-associated > Plants > Roots > Rhizosphere > Soil | place: Michigan, USA... | reverse complement strand
GGCAATACCTCCAGCTGCAGCGCCGGGGTCTGCGGCGCACTCTCCAAGGCCTGCACCAGTGACTGCATCGCCCTTTGCAGGTACCGGTTGATCCGCTGCGGATCTATCCGCCGGTCCGTCTGTGCAAGCAGAACGAACTTCTCACCCTGATCATCTACCGACAAGGTGATCGGGTAGTTCGTCCACTCCCGGCTATCCACCACACTAACGCCAGAGGACACCTGGAACTTCCCTGTCTGAAGATCGAGCCTACTGTGCAAGTAATTTAGTATCGCTCCAAACACAGGCGCATCGCCGCCTACCCCACTACAGCGCTGCGCCGTTGCCAACGATGCTTGCTCATGCGCAATGAGCTCAAGCAATTCGTACTTTGTATGTTCTATCAATTCTATCGCAGTGCTACTCCGCAATCGCAGCCTCAACGGAAGAGTATTAATGAACATTCCTAACATGTGCCTACTTCCAGATGCGCCCTGCAATCGCCCCGACAGTAGGCTTCCGTACACCACGTCCTCTCTTCCACTAAGTCGCGCAACTACAACTGCCCACGCAGCATGAAATAGAATCGCGGCACTTACACCTAACCGGCGAGATTGCGAGCGCACCTTGCGCGACAGGCTATGGTCCAGCACAACTCGTGCGTCTTCAATACGCACGCCGCTGCCGCGAACGTCTCTCAACCCGAAGGGAAGTGTCGGTTCCACGATGTCAGCCAGCTTTCCGCGGAAGAATTCGTCACTAACCTTCGATCGGGAGTAGGCCAATGCTTGCGCTACATGATTACGATACGGTGTAGGATCCGGAAGAGATTCCCCAATCCCCGCTAGGTATGATCCAATCTCGTCAAGCATTGTTTCCGTGGATTCATGATCACAGACAATATGATGCGTTTGCAGGATCGCGTACCACTCACCGCCATCCGGGTCCGCGGCGAACCGCAGATTCAGCAAGGGGGCCCGCCGAACGTCCATTCGTTGCGCGTCGGGCCGCATCAACTCTAGAAGCTGCTGGCTCAAATCGAGATGCACACCCAAAGTGAACTCACTCACCGGCAGTTCGGCACTTCGCAAAACCACTTGCACGGGCCCGGGAAGATCGTCCCACAGCACTGCCGTACGTAACACGTCGTGCCTGTCAATAACCTTTTGTATCGCCGAAATAAACTGGTCAAGTCTTTCGCGAGATTCAATGCGAAACAACATAGGCAGCACATAGGTATCACCAGAACCATCACGTTCGCTGATAACGTGATGAAACAAGATTCCCTCCTGCAGTGGTGCCAGTGGATAGATATCCTTGATATTTAAAGCCCCGCCAGGAACAACGCTTATTATTCTGCCAATTTCCTGTTGTGTTAGTTTAACCAACGGAAGCATTGACGGCGTTATGTTGTCACTCCCGACTGGGATGAAGTTCGGTGGAACCTGAGGCGCTGCCACACTCTCCGCCCTCAACGAGCTCGAAAACTCTGCAAGTGCCGGGCTCGCATAGACGTCTCGAGCTTCGACTGCTAGTCCTTCCTTGCGAAGGCGCTCTATCATCTGAACAATCAGTATCGAATGGCCACCTAGCTCAAAGAAGTCATCGTTCCGGCCCACTCGACGAACTTTAAGCAGGTCCTGCCAGATACGTGCGACCAACTCTTCCATCGCGCCGCGTGGCGGATCGTACTCTCCTTCAGAAGATAGGTCCTGATCTGGTTTCGGCAACGCTTGTCTATCTAGCTTTCCCGTCGTAGTCATCGGCATGGCGTCGAGCGCTACGAACACCGCCGGAATCATGTAATCAGGGAGCACGCGTTTTAACCATGCGCGCAATTCATCCATCCCCAAGCCATCGCGATCACGCCAGGTAAGGTAAGCGACTAGACGCTTGCTACCAACCAGGTCATCGTGAGCCATTACCACTGCGTCTTTTATCTCTCGGCGCTGTAGCAGTTGTGCTTCTATTTCCCCGAGCTCGACACGATAGCCACGTATCTTCACCTGCTGGTCATTTCTGCCAATAAATTCGATCGATCCGTCCGATTGATATCTACCAAGGTCCCCGGTTCCATATATTCGCGCGAACGGATCCGCGTTCGTATTGGAACAGTCCACAACAAAGCGCTCCGCCGTCAGTCCTGGTCGATTTCGGTAGCCTCGTGCGATACTCGATCCTCCGATGTAGATCTCTCCCAACTCGCCAGCTGCTACCGGACGCCGTCGCTCATCTAGTATGTGGATATATGCATCCGCTACCGGTCGACCTATGGACGGTAGCGCAGGCCATTTGTCCGGCGCTCTAGATAAATTAAGAGCCGTAACAACATGCGTCTCTGTAGGTCCGTAGTGATTGTGCAGCCGACACCCGGAAAGACGCACGAAGAATTGCGAGATCTCCTTGCTGATGCGCAACTGCTCTCCTGCCACAACAATATCTCGAAGGCTACTCGACAAAAAATTCGCCTCAAGCGCACACTCAGCGATACTTTGTAGTACTAGCGGCGGGAGAAATAGTCTTTCGATAGCGTGATGTGACAAAATCCGCATGAGTGCTCGGATATCTCTACGCATCCACTCATCGATCAACACCAGAGTGCCCCCACTGCACAACGTGGAGAAGATCTCTTGAAACGCGACGTCAAAGCTAATTGCGGCGAATTGGAGGACTCGGGTGCCTTGACGTTGACCAAAGGTCTGGTGATGCCAACCGATTAGCTTCGACATAGCCCGATGTGGCATTTCGATGCCCTTGGGGCGACCTGTGGAGCCCGAGGTAAAAATGACATATATGAGATTTTCCGGAACTACTTTGAATCTGCGGCTCGGCAAGCCATGGGCCGAGACCATCTCAGTTACATTCCGGATGTCCTCCAGAGGAATACATTTCGCCTCGCTCCCAAATCGGTCCGGCTCGCTTTGCTCATCCGTCAAAATCACAACCGGCTTGGTTTCCTCCAACATCATGAGGAGTCTTTCCGTCGGGTACGACGGATCTAGGGGAACATAAGCCCCACCTGACTTCAGTATCCCCGCGATCCCTACGATCATTTCCAGGCAACGGGAAGCACACACTCCCACCAGCTTCTCAGGGCCAACGCCTTTCCGGATGAGATAATCGGCGACGACGTCAGCCTTTCTGTTTAACTCTGAGTAAGAAATCTGCCGATCGCCGTGAACCACGGCGATAGCGTTTGGCGATCTGACAGACTGTGCCTCAAAGAGCTCGTGAACGAGATTGGTTGACGGAGACTCAGGACCAGTAGGTGCGAATGCTTCCGAGGCTCCGGAACTCGGAAGAACTGAACATGCGCACATATCGCCCTCCATGGCTTCACAGATTCTTAACTTGCAGGTATGGCCTAAAGAACACCATACCCGGCTCCTTCAGCACTGCCCAGCTAAGACAGATGGATGTCGGCAGTAACTAGCTAGCACCCGGCCTGTTAATGTATCACTTTTAAACTCTAAGAGTGCGCTGCAGCCGCGGTAAACAACGTGCACAAGTTAGGGTATCAAGTCACGATTAGATTACGATTCTTGCGTGACGCCACCATGTAGGCTTGTGTGAACGTCCGGCGAAGTTCTCGTTGCCGTACTTACGAATTGCGGCTGCATCATCGACCTGGCAGTCCGTGGCGTGCTCGAAGCTTTGATTTGCCAATTACAGTCGATTCGTAACCGGATCCTGACCACTTTTTGTCACGGGTGAGAGACAATTAGACATGGACTATTGAGATTTGTATAAATAGGTGACAGCCCAATCAGAACAGCTCCGCCCGACCGGCCGTGCCACTTCAGTGGGTGAACCTCTAACGTAACTACTCGACGCAGGTTATGTTTTTATGGCTGTCCACGCCGCTCCCTTCGGAGAGGGACAACAGTGCGCGAGCGGGGAACCTTATCTCGGCTCAGAATATGGAAGTCTCAAAGCGCCTTGCCCCTCGCGGGGCGCGGAGATCGAATTCCACGCGGACGTCCGCAAACTCCTCATTTCGAACGCCGACACCTTTTTTTTATCCGGATCCTCCGAGTACGCTCTCGCACCTTAACCACAGCGGAAACGAAGGCCGTCTCCGGGTTAAGATCTTCCTTAAAGGAAGCCCGAATATACGCGTGGCTGCAGTAGGATCCTAAGCGGGGTAGACCTGTGGAAGATACTTGTTCACCAAAGGATCTCCTTGAGAGATACCATTGAACAAATAGATTTGTCCGTATCCCATTAATTTTGAGCGATCAATACGACAATCTGCACCGGCCCAGTGGAACGTGGCCGCGGGCCTAGGCCGGTCCGTTGAATTTCCTCGGCTGCCATGAAGAGTCAACCCGTGAAAGAAAACACCGCCACCCTTTGACACAATCGCGGGCACATACTCAATGTTTGCACCGTGCGGCACTATTTCCCTAGCGGCAGCCAGATATCTGTCGTTATCGTCCCTATTACATTCCAGATCCTTAGTGTTACTCGTAATTCCCCACCGATGAGATCCTCGAACACATTCAACCGGTCCAATCGCCTCGGTCATATCTGTTAGGGCAATCCAACATGAGAGAGTATTTGGACTGGTTGAGAACCCGTATGCTGAGAAATCCTGATGAAGCCTCAGTGGCTTGCCATAGCCAGGTTTGCTCAATAGCTGATCCTCGATAAGGGACACGGAAGATGATCTGAGAAGATGCGCAGCCGCTCGGCCCAGTATTCTATCCGTCGCAATATCCCAAACTGCAGCATCAAGAATGCGTGCATTGAAATACGTAAGAAACGTGGCGTCCGTTCCGAATGGTGTAAAGGGTTTCCGTTGTGCTGGGGGGCGTCTGTCGCGAGTGCATATTCCGCTCTGCAGACGCTCCATCGCATCAAGCATTTCATTGACTTGCTTATCAGGCAGAATCCGCTCCACAATCAAAAATCCGTCTTCGTCAAATCGACGAACTTGCTCATCGGATATGTTCACGTATGCCATTCCTCCGTGCGGCAGAATCCCTCTGACGCGACATTGCGCGTCGTTCACTTTTATTTCAATCCAAGCAATGAAAACCACAAAAAAAAACATAGTCCGAAAGTGGCGAGTGTCGACTCACCACAGTACGGTGCATGACTGACGATCAATCGCAAGTAAACACAATCGCCGGCGGCAAAGCGCCCCACTCTTTTGCGAGCGCTGCATCACGTGTCGCCATGGCCTCGCGATATGTGTTAAAGCCTAAGCTCCTCCATATCTTCGAGGCGAATAACTCAGCTCTATGTCAGATGCGACATCGCAGCAGAATGTGAATTCTGTCCCGGCCATCAAAATCAAAAACTTGATTGCGCGCTTTGAACGCGATAGTCAGATCGGTAAGGCCGAGGCTTGTGAGTGTGATGTATAGCCCTCTCGCCTCCTCCGGCACTCCTGTCAACGGCCTCGGATCAAAAAACGCTGTGGCCCCAATTGGGGGGATCTATAATTTCAACTTCAAGCGCAGTCGTCAGGTTCCCTTGATTCACAATCGTGACTGGTAGGTCTGTCGCCGACCCGCAGCGTAGGATTGGCGACATAGATCCTAGGAGAGTCGCACTGACCCGGGCTTCCGGATTGACTGTTATCCTAATCGAAGTGTCACCTTTGGTGGGCGCCGCCATGCCGATATGATCCCGAGATCGCGCAACACCTCCTGAGCAACTCGGACTTAACAGAGACTCCCCAAAGCGCCACCCACATTGAACTTGTAATGGCTGACCCGGCATGCCAGTCTGTGCGTACTTTCCACATTAGATCTCGCAACGGGTCGCGGAACGCCATATGATGCATGAGTGTCGCGAGATTAACTTGCTCATGGTTCCTCTGCGCATTCAGCTGTGATTTGGTCATAGACTTGTCGAGCGTGGTCAAAGGCAGCAGCTGCTGCTTCTCGTTCACTCTCTCTGATAAAAGGTGACTTCACTTCCCACAACTTGTCGACACACGCACGACACCACTCCGCGCTACGCCTGGAGGCTCGGATGGGCCTGTTATCTACGCCCACAAAAACAGGGTGCGTATGTGCGGAGGGCAAAATGCGCAAAGCTATCCAAGAACTACGAGTGACCTTCGCCCGGAACATCACGACTTGAGGAACACCATCAGCCAACATTGCGCACTTTTCGACCACTAAGCCGTTGATTACCAGTTCTACCGCAATCTGACGGCTTCGACCGATCCGGGCATTTTCCAGATGCCAGCCATTTATCGGTCCGTGCCTTATCGCATCCATCTCAGCGGGGGGCTCAGGCTCTAGACGTGCTGCAATCAGCGCCCTCACATTCAACACGCACGGTACTGCTAGCTCAAGCACGCCATCGCCACTACTGTGGCCGTCGACGGCGAACTCCAGGAAATGGCTGCGGCCATCACCGCAGTAGAGTCGTCCTTGCTGCAAGCCACGAGTCCACGCTTCATATCCTTCATCTCCAACTGGTTGGGCATCAAGCCGGACATAGCTTCGACCAACTCCCGGCCGCTCACCGCTTATACAGGGATAGTCCGTTTCTCCGACCAAGGCCATTTTGAACCCACAATTAAGCATGTGATACCAAGCATTCAGTTCTGCGGCTGGTTGCGTATCACATCCTGAGAGGAAATCAACAACCCCGTGAGTGACGTCCACGATGGCTTCCTGTGTTCCTATGCTATCCATAGGTGGAATGTCGTAATTGGGTAGTTCAGTGGAATCCACCTGCATTCCGAAGCCACAATGGGCATAACCTGCGACCGCGTCCTGCGCTCGGGCCCATTGCAGAATCGGCAGATTCCACGAAGGCCACTCCTCAATTAGCTTAGTACCAGGATAGTCCTGCTGCTTCAGCCGCAACAGAACTAAATGTCCCGCATGGCTGGATGGGAACCCTGAAATCTCCACGTCATAGCGAAGGTAACTTGAGGAGTCTTCCGACGTAGCACGGGGTATTAGACTTACGTTGTTGGCTGCCTGAAGTTCCGGGTGTTCGAGCGTCGCCTCTGGGCTCACCGCATGTCCAGAAAAAAATTGTTTTTGATAGTACCAACTGGGACCCCATGAAAGCACATCGCCGATAGAAAGTCCTTCTCCTCGAATATGACGGATCATTGTTTCCGGAGATACGCCCTCCGTCGGGACGGTGTAGTGCGCACACCCGCCTGCGTGGATATGTGTGTCCCCGGAATACCATCCCCAACTATCCGGCTTGATCCAACGCTGCAGTTTTACATCAATGTGATCATGAGTTGCATCAATCTTTACCGTCTGAACGCCGCGCAGGTATTCGGGACCACGCCTACAAACGACCGAATATAGCCCATCGGGCAACCGCACCGTCTCGCCATTAGCACGATATATATGTTCTTGAAAGAACATGTCGGGCGCAATGCGCATAGCCTGCGGCGGGTAGACGTGACCAAATTCATCCTTGATTGTCAGTGAAGCGACGCACCCTCGTCCGTCTGTATCGACGACACTAAATGTGACCGCACGAGAAGGCAGGCAATTAAAATCAAATTCGTGTCGCCCAGCGTCGTTAGGAAAGTCCCCAGTGGTTGGGAATCTATACAGAGTCAGGGTCGCGCGCTGCGCACCCGGATCTCGACTGAACAGTTGAATCACCCGGTACTCAATCGGGAGGCCGGAAAGTCGAATTGTGGGAATGGCCAAGCCAAGGACCGCAGTCTCTACTGTTTCATACAGTTGTGATATGAGCCACATCTTACTAATCAAAGGGGCATTCTCTACGGTGTCCAGCAACCCGGCCTTTTGCGCGGATGATGGAAAGAGGTACATATGACCCGGTCCAGCGCCGGCAAGGTCCGTGGAGAATGTGATGTTGTCCTTCCGTCCCTCCGGATTGCTGATACGCACCAGAAACATCTGCCACCCTTGCTCAATGAGGATTCTCTGCGCACCGCCTGGCGCAACCCTACCGTTTCCTTGGCCGTCAAAGGACAATTCTGCGAGCGTGTACGCATGAAGGATCTCATCTGCGGCTTTCACGGCATTTACATTGTTCTGATGCGCCAAGTATGCGAGTCGATACGAGTCCTTGGGGGCAATAGGTGCACCTAGCTTCGCGAGCGCATCAACCGCACGTTTCACCGATGCGAAGTACGGTTGTGGTGCTATGGACTGAGAAACCTCTGCAGCCCACCCAGTAGTTACGAGACCCACTACTTGTACTGCGAGCGCTAGAACCTGCCGACGTGTAATAGGGATGCTCTCAACGTCCACCGTATCTCCTCATTTGATTGCCTCTTGCCTGTTGCCTGTTGCGCTGGTTGATCTAAAAGTCCCCTACTTCCTAATCTACAGTTCACCTGATACAACACGGCATACCACCACACCTAACTGACAAATTTCTAAGTGCCTGGATACTGGCCGGCACTGCGCGTCGCTACCGATTACTTCGTTGCGACGATGTCCGTTTGTTGTTATTAGTTCAAGACTGAAGAGACCCTAGCATCCAAGGACGCCGGTGGGCAAGGCTTAAAGCCTAAAATAATGTAGCTGTCGTGTTCACACGACTACCTCAAGTGTCAACGTGACACGGACTCCTAACTAAGGACTGTTCCTATTCCGATCGAATGCCACAGTTTCTGGGCTCATCCTTCGGGTAGTACGGAGACTCCAGCATGTGGATCACGAGAGGGTCCTTCCGGCAACTCTCAGGCGCGGAGATAGGAACGGTGGAAACTCACCGGCCCAAGCTCGATGTTAGAGGTCGTGGCAGTTCCGGCGCTGATCTCTCTTCCACTCCTCAAAGCTAACGTAGCTTGACCTCTACTGAGATCATTGGGCGGATTTCAACCCCAAACCCTGCGCTCAAGAGTCGACTGTGAGATGGCTACCTGCATAGCTCCGGACTTCGAGTCCTTTCGGAAAGGAGGACTTCCTGAGGGAAATTCACGATGGCCACACAGAGCACGACTCTGCAAAAGTAGGTTGGAGATTAAAGAGTGCAACCTGACCTGTAATAGTGCAACAAATTGTTCGCACTTTTGATTTGAGGGTTGACCCGTTTCGATACACGGTCATGAGTTTGAGCCTGATCTTGAACCTCACCTTCTCTTCGTCTTCATGGTCTTGCGCTATGGGAATCACGCGGCGCGGTCTCACGCAGATGCGGGAGAAGCGCGTCAGGAGGACGCGCACGCTTGTGATTGAAGCGCCGTCGAACTCCCAAGGAGAGACATAACCGAGTCCGCTGTGGCGACCGTGCGGGTAATACCACCCCTCGATCCAAGAGAAAATCTCTCCACGAGCTGCGTCGCGTGTCTGGAAGCGGTATCGATCCAACACCTCCGCTTCCAGGCTCGAGAAAAACGACTCCATCATCGCGTTATCGAAGCAATCGCCAACGCTGCCCATGGAACGTGTGATTCCCAGTTCCCGGCAGCGCGTGAAGAAAGCCACAGCCGTGTATTCGCTGCCGTGGTCTGAGTGATGTATGACCTGATCCGGACAGCGTTGCGTGTAAGCCATCTCCAGCGCCGCCACTACGAGCTGACTACTCAGCCGGACATCCATTGCCCAACCGACCACGTATCGCGAGAACACATCCAGCACGACCGCCAAATACAGCCATCCCTCGTCGGTGGGTCCGTAGGGGTTGAGTAGGCCGGGGCATTGCAGCCCCAGCCCCTCGCAGAACCGGACAGGAACCTCTCAGCTCATCCGGCTCCCATCATCGAGCCAGTGGGGCATACCCCCGCTCCCAATGCACAAACGACCACGGTGCGCGTTCAGCAAGCTTTCCAAGCGCCCGCGCTGCGCGGGTTACCCCACGTGCGAGACGCCTGTACTTGCGTTGCATCCATCGAACCAGGTAATCGTTCACGTGCCGCCACAAGGGCTTCAGCGCTGAGCGATGGAAACGACCGTAGTAGTTCACCCAGCCACGAAGCACTTGACCAAACATATTCGAGAGATCACTGAGTTCCTTGTCGCACATGAGCTGCAAATGCCAGCCTCGGACGGTTTGACGCATTGCCTTCATCGCGTCCCGGCTAACCGCCGGAGAGAAGTTCACGTAGATGCGGCCATACTTGTCTACCGCCTTGCGCGGCTGGAACGTGTAGCCGAGGAACGTGAACTGCACGGTCGGATACTGGGCCGTCCTATTGACGTCCTGACAGTATACGATCTGCGTTTTCTCCGGATGCAGTTCGAGCCCGCACTCGCAGAGTCGCGCTTTGAGCTTTCTCAGCACCAGCTGTGCCTGCACCTCACTTCGACAGTGGACAACACCGTCGTCCGCGTAACGGCAAAATCGCACACTACGCATTTCACGGCGCATACACGCATCCAAGGGGATGGTAGAGACGAGTCTTGACGACGGTAGCCCATGCGGAGCCTCACGCCAGGAAGCGCTTTCGCGCCGGCGCCTCACCGAGTAGGCGTGGCCTCTTGATCTCGTCTCCCCAAGCAGAACCCGGCGTGCAGATTTCCCGCACCGGGCTCCCCAGAGGACATTGGAGAAGGTATGCATCGGTCAGACCGTCGGGTGCAGGTTGTGAGCCCACGGCCGTTCGAACCACGGTCGGTCTCTCAGCCGCGTCCAATTCGTCTTTCGGCGTTGACCGCGACGATTCAGGGCGGTGATCCACTGCCGCTGTACCTGTTGTCGTACCCAGCTGAGCTTGCGCTCGCAGTGGTGCAACGCGAAGTACTGATAGAAACCACGCAACATCCTCGTCAGATGTAGCTGTTGCTCCCATCGTCGCCAGTGTCGATGCTGAAAGATCCATTCCCGTGTTCGGGCCAGGAACTTCCGACAACTCTTCGTGCTGGGGATGCGGATCAGAGAGAACTTCCCCGACCGATCCACCCCAGAGACGTGTTTGAAGCCCAGAAACTCGAAGGTCTCTGGTCGTCCGTCCCCATGTCGCTGCCTCGTAAGTGCCGCAAAGCGTCCAAAGAGAATGTGCCGAGTCTTTTCCTCAGCCAGCTCCAATCCGAATTCAGCAAACCTCTTCCGAACTTGCGGTTTGGAAACGGTCCACGTCCTCTCGGTACTGGAAAGTCGCGAGAAAAATCTAGGGTAAAGGGATGGCTCAGTGACTTTAGATCAGGCATGCCCGTTCGCTGCGGGTTTCCCCTCATGCAGTGCCCCACTAGCCCGATCATGGCCGGTTCACCATCCCCTTCCCATCCCACCGTACGTTCAGTTTTCCCGAATACGGCGGTCCGATAGTCTTCATCTTGAATCATGCGCAGGTTTCGTCATGTACTGGAGCATGCCGCTGCCGATGTAGATGAGGCCCATCGCATACAGCTTGCTGTTCGGATATTTCTGCCATCCAAACCCTCGGCCCTTACTTCTACAGGTCAGGAAACGACGAAAGCGGGTGTTGATAAAGCGTTGCAGCCGCCGGAATGCATCGCTGGCATTGGTGTGGAGGAAGTAGTTTGTCCACCCCCTCACCACCGGATTGACCAGCTCGGTGAATTCCTGCGGGCTAATAGGCGCTCTCCGCGACGTCAGGAACTTCAGTCTATTGCGAACCTTCTGCTGTGCACGCTTTGCCGGAAAGATGTAGATGGTATTCTTACCCGTCTTCGGACTCGGTCGCTTCACAAATTGATAACCGATGAAATCAAATCCATCGGTCAGCTTCGTGATATGCGTCTTTTCCTCATTCACAGTAAGGTCCATCCGACTTGCGATCGATCTAAACGCCTCCAGGGCTGGTTGGGCACTCTTGCGGCACACCAGAATGGCATCGTCGCAGTAACGATATAACGTCGCCTGCAATTTCTCCGGATACCGTCTTTTGTGCCACAACTGATCCAAAAGGTTGAGATAGATATTGCTGTACAGCGGTGAGATCGGAGAACCTTGCGGCACCCCTATCCGTGTCGGTATTACCACTCCTCTGTCACTCACGCCAACCTTCAGGCTTTGTTTGATCAACTTCAACATACTCCCGTCGCCTATTCGCAGGCGAATCAGCTTCAGAAGCTTCGCATGCGGAATGCTATTGAAGTAATCTTTGAAATCAATCTCTGCAACGCCCCAGGCTCGCTGATATAGGTCTTCGCGAATTGCCAACGAGGCTTGTCTGGCATTGCGCTTTGGCCTGTAACCATAGGAGCAGTTATGGAAATCCGCCTCAAAGACGGGCTCCATAACCAACTTCATCGCCGTCTGTACCACGCGATCTTCGACGGTCGCCACGGTGACTTCATACTGCACCTCACTCAGCAAGCATTTTCACATTGGGTTGCTTTTGCATTTTACGTGAACGCCTTACGCGATCCCGTAGCTCCTGTAACTTGGTTTCGTCGATGGTGATCCACACTGGCGATCCGTCGTTGATTCGGCGCGATTCGATCACGCCACGCTTGGCCCAGTAGTACACGACGCCCGGCAAAACGCGCAGTCGTGCCGCCAGTTCTTGCACCGTCACTTCCTCCGGTCGCTTCAGCGAAGGAGCGGGGATCCGATATTTCCAACGGATCCATTTTATCGTGTGCATCGTATGTGGTCGTCCTGTCGCGCTGAGTTCTCCGTGCCGACCGAGTTCCTCGACGATCTGTCGATCGGTGAGCGTGCGGGCTAAGTCGCGAACGCGCGCAATGATCGGCTCCGGGTAGCGGATCGCCTCGGCCCTGGGTCGTGGCAGGTCGACTTTGACGTCACCGTAGGCACCGCCCTGCCAACGGATATTCAGGATCGCGTGCCTCGCACCGTGTTCCTTCTCAACCGTGATGTCTTTGATCAACAGGCGCAACATACGTTTGCGATCGCGGGCTTGCGTCGTCGGCGCGTGCCACAGGCGCGGCAGGTCTTGCGCAAGGGCTAGTACCTTCGCCTTCTGCTCCGGCGTGGCTACCCGCGCTTTTTGCCGCTCAAAGTCCGCGTATTGCTTTTTGAGATCTTCAACACTCAACAGCGCATCGTTCCAGCGACGCTCGAGGGTCGAAGCGACCAGGCGCTGTGACGGGTCAACTTCCTGATAACGTCGCTCGGCGAGCGCGGCTTCGTACTCGGCGCGCTCTAGGCGCATTCGCCACTGGTGTAGCACCGCCTGATCCCGCGTCTCGAGTTCTTGCAGCGTCGTAAGCGCGAGTTCAAGTTCCGCGGGCTTCAGCGCCTGCAGTGCCTTGGTCGCGACGGCAGCGTCCAACAGGTCACAACGCAGGGTCATGCAGTCCCGTGTCGCGCGTGCATCGCGTCGTTGCCCGGAGCACAAATACACCGGATATAAGCCCCCGTTGCCGCGATATCGCACGGTCAGCGCGTGACCGCAGGTGCCGCACAACATCAGCCCCTGCAGCAGCGCAAGACCTTCGCGCGCTGGGCCGTTGAGAATGGGCTCACCTGCGTTTGTACGGTTCTTCGCCAAGCGATCCTGGTTCGCGAGGAACTCCTCCCACGTGATGTAGCCTTCGTGATGCGCCGGAAGGTTCACTCGCCACTGCGACATCGCTACTCGTTGCGTATGTTTACTGACTTCGCCCTGGGTCGTAATCTGCCGTCGATACTGATATCGCCCATACGTGTATGTGCCGGCATAACACGGGTTTTTGAGCAGCCCCAGCACCCGGCTATGGGTAAGATTACCCCAGACCAGCGTACCGTCCCAAGCACCGCCGTAGGAGCGCTTCGGGAACCGCAGAGAGCGCTTCGCAAAACGCTGTACCACCGCATAGGCACTGCCAGTCTCGAGGAAGACGTGGAACGCCAGCGCGATCGCCCCTCGTACTTCAGCATCCGGATCCATGACGACGCGGTTCTGGTCGTCGTAGGCATATCCGACGGGAAGGGGATGGCGTAGCTCTCCCTTCTGGGCCTTGTTGAGTTTACCGCCGAGGAGGCGCCCGCGCAGAAAATGCAATTCCGCATGCGCCATAGTGCCTTTCAGGCCCAGCAGCAATCCATCGTTGAAGTCCGCCGGGTCGTAACAGCCATCGGAATCGATCACCAGGGTATCCGTCAATGCACACAGCTCCAGCAGACGGTGCCAGTCGAGGTTCGAGCGCGCCAGGCGCGATACCTCCAGGGCAAACACCGCCCCTACCTGGCCCATCGAGACATCCGCTACCAGCGTCTTGAAGTCCTCCCGGCCCGCCATCTGAGCTCCCGATACGCCCAGGTCCCGATCCAATGTCCGGATCGTTGGCGGCGTCCAGCCCAACGCCAGGGCTTTGTCGCGCAGCGCATATTGACGCTCCGTACTCTCCTGGTTGTGGCGTACCTGGGCCAGCGTCGACTGTCGCACGTAAACGTACGCCGGCCGACTCCGGTGCTCTGCTCCGATCGTGGCGCTCATCGGTGATCTCCTCGGGGTTGATTGAGCGCAGCTCGGCGACGAGCCATGTCTCGACCATGTTGGCGAGGAGCCGCGCAGCGGCTGAAGCGTCTATCGGCGTGATGGCCGGTGGCGACGTTGCGCTCACCGCCCGCCCTTAAAGCGCCTCTCGGCGCCGGAGCAGCTCGCGATTGATCGCGCAGACCTCTTCGAGCGTCGTGCGCACCTCGTGGAAGTTGGCGACGAGCGCGCGAGTGGCTTCCAGATTTTCCTGTGGCACGTAATCCATTTGCGGCCGCTCGCCGGGAAAACTCACCGACAGGTAGTACTTCGGGCCGTGACCCGGACCCTCGGCACATTTGCAGCCCGGCTTGCCACAGCGTTTGTAGCGCTCGATCAGCGAGCCACGCAACACCGCATCCAAGGGTGGAAGTTTGCGCAGCAACGACTGCCCGCTTGAGCTTCGCGTTCTCAGCTTCCAGATCCTTCAGTCGCTTGAGCTCCGAGACGCTCACACCACCATACTTCGCCCGCCAATTGAAGTACGTCGGTCGGCTAATCCCGTGCTTGCGAATCAGGTCACTGATCGGTACCCCGGATTCGCCTTCCTTCAGGATCTCCGCGATCTGCGCCTCGCTAAATCTCGATTTCCTCATCGCTCTCCTCCGTAGAAGGAGAGTCTACTATTGGCCTGTGTCAATGCTGGGGGAGCTTACGCCCGCAGTTCAACATAGGAGCCCGAATCGAGCTGGCGCTGCCTCTATGCCGGACGCCACATGGCCAGTAAACAGGTTTCCGCCATGCTGATCCCGGATTAACTTGAACGTCCGGTTTCGACGTCGTTTGATCACTTTCGACAATTGAACGGCAGTTCACGGTTGTTCGCCTTCTTCGATTCTCACCTGATGCCTTCAGGCACCTTTTCCGCAACGCTCACGACCGAAGGCTTTTGACCCCAGCCGCTTGCGGTGGTTTGCAACCTGCTCCTGCAAGCCGGTTGCGAGAGGCCAGTCTTGTTCTCGTTATCTACTTCTCTCATCTCCTACGCCGCTTACTGCGGCACACTCACATCCGCGAGCCACAGCGCATTGGGTTGATCCGCAGTGAAGCGCCTCTGCACGAGATCCGGTGCGAAGCGCTCCGGAGCGCCTGGCCGAGTGGTGCAGCGGAAGCGCCGCTTCTGCACACCCTTCAAACCTGCTCCGCGCATCAGACGCGCAACGCGCTTGCACCCCGCACCGATCCCGTAAATCTCGCGCAACTCCATGTGAATGCGTGGCGCACCGTAAGTGCCGTGGTAGGAGCGCTCGTGGATCTTCGATGACACGATTAGAACGAATGCTGCCGGCTACATCGATGGCCAGGCACTCGCGGGTGTACTCGCCGACGATCGTCAAGCAATTCAGTTGCTGGCCGTTGCCGCAGGTATCGAAGACAAAGTCGTAGGCCCACAAATATCCCGCACCTGTTGCCGGCAACGGCCGCGACCGACCGCTAGCGATCCACCGCCGCGACCGTTTTCGCGGCACTTGCAGGCTACATTGGCGCCACAGCCGATGAACTCGATCGGCACTCATCCGGTGTCCTCGACGCTCCAGGAAGACCTGGATGCGCCGATAACCATATCGAGGATACTGGCCCAGCCAGCTCCCGCATCACAGCTACTACGGGCGCGTCTCGCTTGACCAGACGCGACTCGTAGTTCAGTGTTGATCGTGCAACTGACATCAGCGCGCACGCTCGTCGGATTGATACGCCACGTCCATGCGCGTATGTGACTTGACACCGACGCACGGGCGCGCCTACCGTTTTTTTTGCGGCAATTTCCTTCATGACCTCGATCTCGATGTCCCGCTCGGCCAACAATTTCGCTTCTTGGCGACCTCGCCCACCGGGGCCTCATCCGCCTCACGCAGGATCTTCACCATCTGCTCTTCGCTAAAACGGGTCTTCTTCATGGCTCCTCGCTTGCCCGCAGGAGCCCATTTTCCAAAGTTTCAGCTGGTACGCAAATCGCCTAGCAGGTCAGCGCGACTTCGGCAGGTGCACAGCGATCAGAAAGCCGCCGATGGGCCCGTGGTCGCGCGTCACTTCGAGACCTAAAATAGGAACACGCGAGGTATTGTGTCAGTGACCTTGTCCCAAACGGAGATATGGCATTGAGACCGATCGCATCATTTCAGACGCATGCCACGTCACGTTTCTTACGCATTTTGCACTGTTCTCGATGCTGTGGATTGGGATATTGCGCTAGACAAGGCAGTGCGTCGGATGTCTGCACACCTCCTCCATTCAACTTCAGTATCTCTTATTGAAGATCAGCTATTAAGTAAGCTAGGACAAGGATAGGCCGCTAAGTCTTCACCAAAATTTTCTTAGATGACGTAACGTAGTCTTCGCACATTTCGAGGCGGTGGCGTCGATCTGGTTCAATGGCAGTTACCATATGACCACGAGCCAAACCTTAGCGAGGCCACCTATGTCAGACGATACACTGGCAGCGTTAGGAGCGCTGCATGTTGACGAAGGGAAGTTGAAGGGGCACATGGATGAGATTGTCCGATCGAGTGTTGAGGAGACGCTGAACCGACTACTGGATGCGGAGGCGGATCATATCTGCCGGGCACAGCGATGCGAGCGGTCACCGGATCGCGTGGATGGCAGAGCCGGCCACTACGAGCGCAAGCTGGAGACCAAGGCCGGCGAGGTGAAGCTACGGGTTCCGAAGCTGGGGCGATTGCCATTTGAGACTGCAATTATCGAGCGGTGTAAACGGCGGGAGGCCTCCGTCGAGGAGGCACTGGTTGAGATGTACGTGGCGGGAGTGTCGGTGCGCAGAGTCGAGGACATCACCGAAGCACTGTGGGGCACCCGGGTGAGATCCGGCTCGGTGTCGCGGCTGAACCAGAAAATCTACCGCCATATCGAAGCCTGGCGTAACCGAGAGATCACCGGGGAGTTCCCTTACGTTTCTCTCGATGGGGTCATGTTCAAGCGCAGTTGGTCCGGCGAGGTTCGCAACATCTCGGTGTTGATCGCGATCGGCGTCGGAACCAATGGATTTCGGCAACTCCTGGGTGTTGCCGAAGGCGAGAAGGAAGACCTGGAGGGCTGGAGAGGCTTCCTGCGGCACTTGAAGGACCGCGGCCTCAAAGGGACACGGCTGATCATCTCTGACGCCTGCAGAGGGCTTATGGAGGCCGCTGCGGAGGTCTTTCCCAACACCGACCGGCAACGCTGCGTCGTTCACTTCTACCGCAACGTGTTCAGCCACGTCCCCAACGGGAAGGTGGCCGAGGTGGCGCGGATGCTCAAGGCGATCCATGCCCAGGAGAGCCGCAAAACGGCGCAGGCGAAGGCCACCGAGGTGGTCGCCCGGTTGAGGGAAATGAAACTGCGGACAGCCGCAGAGTTGGTAGAGCAAAAGGTCAGCGAGGCGATGACCTACTACGCCTATCCGTCGACCCGTTGGCGGCAGTTGCGCACGAATAATCCGCTCGAGCGGATTATTCGTGAGATCAGAAGGACTGCCCGAGTCGTTGGAGCCTTCCCTGACGGGCACTCGGCATTGATGTTGGTCGCGGCGAGACTCAGACACGTCGCCTCGACCAAATGGGGCAAGCGGCGATACCTGATCATGGACCCGCTGCTCAACCCCGCAAAGCAGAAGGTAGCGGCTTAAGAGCCACGTCGATAGCCACCGACTCGAAATTAAACGTGCGAAGAATTCGTTGCACTATCTTTTCTCAGCGTATGGTTTCTCAACCAGTCCCAATACGCTCTCGTGGTGAATTGCGTTGATGGACATGACGGAGGCTACAGGACTTGCTGAATGTATTCGATGTCCCATCGCTTGGGGAAGTACGACTAACACTACGAAATTGAGTGCGATAGAGCTAATGACGACGAATATCTATTTGCAGAAAGGAGAGAATCTATATGACGTGGAATAACATTAAGGCGGCCTACGGCTTGCGACCGCCATTCGACTTCAAGATCGCTGTTCCACTAATGCTGAGTGCGTGCTTATTTGCGATCGTGCTGATATTGTGCCTTGGCCTCTTTCTGAGCCGAAACCTGAGTGTCGGAACGGAGCGATTCTTCTTCTTTATCTACATTCTGTCGCTCCTGATGCTTGCGGCAGCGCTCAGCAAATCGGCTGGTGGCATCTCCTATGCGTTGATGACTTGGTGCTTAGTTGAAATTGGATTGGCTATTTCGAGTAGCTTGACCAGTGGCTATGGCGTAGACCAGACCTACTTTCCAGAAGACCGATTTACGCAGCCAGATGATCCACGATTCGTATACCACCCCCTGCTCCAGCAAGTGCCGAAACGAAACGTACAATGGAAATCCGTTGTTGTTGATCCACGTAACAGGAGTGTGATGGAGCGCTTTGCATTCGCCGCCAATTGGCCGATGGCCTGGAATGAGTTCGAGGGTAAGGAGTTTGTATTCTCGCAGAACTCATTTGGGCTGAGAGGTCGTGAACCGAGAGAGAATGATTTAAAGAAAAACCTGATCTTTGTTTATGGTGGATCGACGACATACGACGTCAGTGTTTCCCAAGGAGAGACCTGGGTCGAGCAATTGCAAGCAGATTTGAACAACAGATACACGATCTTAAATTTTGGGGTTCCGGCGTACAGTACTACGGAAAACCTGATCCAGACAGCCTTTTATCAGGGAATCGTCGGCAAAACGCCAGTATGTGCCATCTACTACGTTGGCTGGAACGATATTCACAATGCGCACATTAACGGACTCGACAGCGCCTATGCGGACTTTCACTTACCGTTGACCGCGGTACGCAGACCTGATTTTCTTCTCGCGAAGTACTCCCCTGTGATGCGGCTAGTCAGCGATGTGGCACGACGACGGTTCGATTCGCTGCCTAGGCCAAAGGAAATAGGACGGAATCCAGTCGTTGGCCGGGATGACCGATTGGAAGATGTCTTCCTAGAGCACATCAATACTATCAAAGCTATCAATGAGTCTAGGGGTGTCAAAACAATCTTTGTCGGTCAACTTCTGAATAGGGAGTTCTTGAAGTACACACCCGAAAAGTCGAACTGGTGGACACCACTGGTTCGGAACGAAGATGTATGGCCGCTTCAGGAGCATTTCAATCATCTTTTAGAGGGCGCGGCCTCATCCAGTTTGAACGTGAAATATATTGATACCGGGATCGACAATTTTAACGTGAATGACTTCATGGACCCAGGGCACTTCTCTCCCGCGGGCGCTAAGAAATTCGCACTGCTTTTATCAAGAGGCGTAGATGAGTTCTGCCGATAAGTCATTGCGCTGTATTGGATGATTGCCATTTCTACCGGACTCAGTGGCGTAACTTGGAACTGAGCGGACGTTCGCCATCGATACGGCCACTATTGAGATTTGCAGAGCTGATCCGGCAGATCCTGGGGCACCTTCAGATCAGGGTGGTGATCGCCTTGGCAGGCCAGTTAGGGTCGGGGAGTGGTTCGTGTTTGTGGCTCGACTCGGACGGGCAGTAACCGGGCCTGCCGCAGGGGCCTCTTCTTCACCACCGTTCGATGCTGCGCTCGCCACTGGGTCAGCAGGCTCAGATGCAACCCATGGCGCTGGGCCACCTCCTGCAGGATCGCTCCGGGTCGCTGCACCTCGCGTACGATCTGCGCCTTCTCCCGATCCGACCACCTCCGCCGCCGCCGAATTACAGACTCCCGAACCGGCTCAACCTCGTCTCTCCCCGCTGCCCCATCCATCTGCTTCGCCTGTACACCCTTGTGGTGTGTTCGAAATGACGAGGGCATCTTCTGCCTCGCGCGAGGGCCCCTCCATGGGCCACTGCCGCACGCTTACGATTTGCCGACACATACTATGATTCCTTTATGAAGTTGTATGTCTTTTGGTTGTTCGTAACCGTTTGGCCGTATTATGTTGATAGTGGCATCGGTTTCAGAGTGGGGGCCGGTTAACGCAGCTGCTGCCAGCGGTGCGGAAGAAGTTCGTCGATTCGGCTGGCCGGGTGGGTCGGCAGACGCTCAAGCACATCCTTGAGATAGCGGTACGGATCGTGTCCGTTGAGCTTCGCGGATTGTATGAGGCTCATAAGCGCATCGTTCCTGTAGTAAACGCCCGCCGCCTATCCTCACCCCAAATCGCCGGTGCTCCAGGGTTGCTTGTATCTTCGTGTGGGACAGGCAGGAGCTCTAAGATCACGACAAATTGCCTAAGTCAGGTTTCGACGGCGGACTCTTACATTTAGAGGATCCAATCGGCACATAAATAGCGCTTGGGTGATCAGCGTCGTGAAACAGCTTGACCGTGACTGTCCGGGCATCCTCTATGGACTCATCTGCTACCCGATTTCCGCTATTGTAGTTCTTTTGTTCATAAATCGAATTGATTGGCCCGATGATGACGCGGAGTCGGTGCCCTTTCTTGATCAGCCTGGATACAAATGTAAAGTGATCGAATTGAAAACGAAGAGGTTCTAACGTCCGAATCGGAAGAGCTTCATACGTACTCTCACGATAGCGAGCGCGTAGCGAGTCTACACTGAGCAACACGCTGTCGCCTTTCAGATCTATCTCGTGAACCCAAATTCGCAGATCGGTACAGGGCTGATCGATTGAGATCCATGCAATAACTTTGAAGAAGCCGCTGATTTCCGTATCTTGCTCGAGCGGCCCGCTATGATATATGAGCCTTCTACCACGCAGCTCATGAATCATGGTCTGGTCTACCAGATACATCTCTGAATTTAGCCTGCTCTCTGCTTTTGCACACGTCACGTCTCTTGGATCGTAAACATAGCAATCTGGTCGCGCGTCCACCTGCGGTTGCGCGGCTAGTGATCCAGACGCAAAAATATCCGTAGGGTTATTAAACGACTGAAAATAGAGCGGATCGGTCCCTGCGGTAACTTCCTCCAAGCTATTCGCATAATGCCATTCTTCGGCCCCAGTTACGTAATAGACAACGTTCGCGCAGAGCAGCCGTGGTCTAGGACCATTCTGCATCGTCCAGGAATACCACTCTACATGAAGGTCATACATATCAAGCACGCCCGCTGCTCCGATCTTTAGTCCCTCGAACTCGGCGCACGGCAGTGCGCATCCAACATGATTCCAAGGGCCAATGACCAGGAAATGCCTCGCACGCGCATCACGAGTCGCATGACGCATATGCCGCCTGTAGTGCTCCAACGCGCCTGGCTGATCCCCGTCATAGGCCCCGGTGATCGTTAAAATCGGAATATGCAGTTGTGAATACGCTCGTTCCGTTGGATTATACGAGTCCCAGTACGGACCCAGTTCCGGATGACCCAGCCACTCCTGAAACGTGTTCGAAGGGTTCCCGAAAACTACATCGACATCTCTAATGGATCGTCCGCTCTCGAACCAACTTCTGTATTTCTCCTTCCACAGTGACTCGTCTGACGAGGACCTCAGCTGCGCAACCTTACCGCTGAGTGTAGTCAACCAGTACGAATAGTATGGAGAGAAGATGTTGTTCCGCATCGGTACATCAATGCCTGCAAATGGCGCCGCTGTTGGCGCGATGGTAACGAGATGAGGAGGAAATTTCGCTGCAGTAACCCACTGTGCGTACCCTAAATACGACCCTCCGTACATGCCAACTCTGCCGTCACAGAACGGTTGACGCGCGACCCACTCAACAACGTCGTGCCCATCTTGGGCTTCTTGGATCAGCGGCCGAAACGTCCCTCCCGAATTTCCTCGCCCGCGCACATCAACAGCGACAAACGCGAACCCATGTCTTGCGAAGTACATGGCGCGCTCATGTAGATGATCCGCCGTGTACGGCGTCAGAGACACGATGGCGGGGCCCGGTCGACACTCAACGGGGGTGTAAACCGACCCACTGAGACAAACCCCATCCCTTAAAGGAATAGCGACTAGCCACTGAACATCTACTTCTTCACTCCCCATACACTCTCCGTAGTTACCCTGACTTCCGCAGGTTATAAGTTCTAGAACGCCACTAACACATGAACAGCCGGCGACGACATGGTATATTTTTCAGTATTATATCGTCCCAGTACCTACGGTTACCCGGAGCTTTGCCTCCCGACTCGAACTAGATTGGTCCTCGGATTCCACCGCATCAAGATCCCTCGCCACCGTTTTGGACGCCGCCAACACATATAACGCGGCCCACAAAGTACCAGGACACGTCGCAAGCAGGGCGTACCGCAAGGACTCATTGCCGACCGATGAATGCAGCATGTCACTCAGCGTGCCCGCCGCCAGCGGCCCAAGCCCCAGACCAATAAGATTTCCAAACAGGTTGAGCACTGCGACGGACTGAGCTCTATACTGTTGACTTGTGAGCGATTGAATCAAAGCAAACAGCGGGCCAGTAGGTGCCGTTCCTGCTATGGTGGCGAGTGCCATGAAACCGAACGACCAGCGAAAATTTGTCGAAAAGTAGACGCACGACCACAAAATTCCCGCGCCTACGTAGGCGAGCGCCGTCACTCGAAGTTGCAGTCCTTCCTTCTTCGCAGCGAAACGAGACGCCAGCTCACCTCCTAAGTACATCGCAATACCCCCGCTGATGCCTTGGATAGCTGCGATCCACGCACCCAACTCTCCCGTTCCCAATCCGTATGATCTCATGAAGAATGCCGGAAGCCATTGCCCACTCGCAAACCCGAAGAATGAAATCACCGAGTTGCTAAGTAGCAGATTTCTGTAAGTCCTATTTCTTATGAGGATGAAGAATACTTCCTTGATGTTCGCCTGCTTTACAGCAGAACGCGGTACGGAGTTGGCGGAAACGATGTCGACAGACCCTTCATTTGGCGCCCTGTATTTGAGCCTCTCAACACGGGGCTCCTTTAAGCTAAACCCAGCAAGCGCTGCGAGCGCCAATCCGACTATACCCAATACTACAAATGTCGCGCGCCACCCGTAATACTCATTAAACCAGCCGGCGAAGAGATCCCCAAATACGTAGCTCATTGGCCCGCCAATTAGAAAGACGGCCGCCGCTCGTGGGCGCTCCGAGCGAGAAAAGTTGTCGCCTATTAGAGAATTGGCAGTCGGCGTGCAGCCAGCCTCACCCACTCCTACACACACACGAATAGCAAGTAATTGGACGAAGTTGCTCGCGACACCCATTAAGGCAACGCAGACACCCCACAACGTCGTTGTAACCGTTAAAAGCGTTACGCGATTACCTCGGTCCGCCCACCCGGCCAATGGAATACCAACGACGGAATAGAGTAAGGAAAACGCTATACCAGTAAGAACGCCTAGTTGCGTATCACTTAATCTTAACCCCACCTTTATTTCTTGGAGCAACAATCCCAACGCCAGCACGTCTACATTGTTAAATGCTGAGAGGAGTAGAAGAACACATAATAGGTAGCCTCTATGGGATCTGAGATTCGCCGGCCTCGCCCCGATTCTTTCACGCATAACGACTACAAGACGCGCCTGAATCGGATATTGCTATTCGTCGCATTATAAAATCCCAATTCGCGACAGTCATCGGTGAACAACAGCAACCCCCATGGAGGTGCGACCATCTTATCCAAGGCCCAAGTCCGCCAGATGCCGCGTGACAAGCACTCTATCTGGTGGCAAGCTGAACCAAAGCGGCCCTCTGCCCTCATAAAATGATTGCCGTCGATGCTGTTTGTTATAGTCAGGTCCGTTCCAGTTGTCTCAGAGCGGAAACGTCCGATTATGTCGTCAGTATCACCAATTCCAGTGGGTACCACACGCTCCATCCAGTCGACGTTGCCAAACTCATTGAGTTGAATCGAGGACGGTGCCGCCCACTCTCCCGTCACCGAAATCGCACAGTTATGACTATCGGCTGGCGTTACGGTCCGCAGAACGCCGTACTCGTCGGGGGCAAAGGGAAAGTAGTGGCCATCAATAGCGGCAAGTTGCAACCCTTCTCCGGGAAGATTGGGCCATGTCCCTCGCAGCAGCTGTACAACGCGACCGGTCGTCGGGGAGCGAAATAGACCGCTCGTAAATGGTCCTTCATACCGAGCAGGTATAGGCTCGAGATTCGGCAAGCAGGCGTCGAGGATTTTCTCCGTGTAAAGAAATGCACTTCGATCCGATCGATTGGTAATAACAATCACGTCGAGACGCGCCTGTGGAACCTTCACCATCATCGAATTTCCACCGAATCCACCGCCTCCGTGCTCTACCCTCATGACACCTCGCCGGTACACCGTTTCTAACCCTAGGCCGTATCCGGTCGACGTACCGTTCTTCAGCTTTTGAGGGGCTCTCATGACCTCCCATGTGTTGCTATTTCCTACGATGGGGCGATCCATGTTTGCCATCCAGCGAAGCAAATTATCGATTGTCGAGACCACCGCCCCGGCACCGGCGAAATCTATTCCTCCGATCGGCTCCATTCTCAGGTATGTTCCGGTTCCGCTCGCGACATGAGTACTTGCGCTGTTGCTCAGGTAGGCCTGGTCCGAACGACGTAACAAGGTGTCGTACATCCCCGCAGGTTTGAAGACGTGCTCCCACAGCGCACGCTCTAGGCTAAGACCGCTGATCTTTTCAATTATTGCGCTGAGAATGAGAAAGCCGCCATTGTTATAGTTGTAGGCAGTTCCCGCGGCTGCGTTTACATCATCCATGTCCCGATAGAGGGATAACACTTGGTCCGCAGAGACAGGGCGTCCTTCGACGCCACTGAATTGTACGACAATGTCGGTCGCTTCACGTAACCCACTGGTGTTGCCCATCAGCTGCCGAATTGTCACTTTGTGTGCAATCGGATGAAGTTGTGGCAGATACTTCCCAACGGGATCATCGATATCCGCGATTCCCGACTCACAGAACATCATGTAGGCGAAGGCGGTAAAGTGTTTGGAAATTGACCCGATCCGCATGCGCGTTGAGGGGGAGAGAGTTACCGGCAGCTCGATACTCGCCAACCCGAAACCCTTGCGATATACCGGAAGCCCGTCGATTGCTATTCCAACAGCCACGCCCGGCAGGAGACCCTGATTCACGTCGGCAAATATCGAGTCAATCTCCTGCTCATCAAATCGTGCCGACAGTGCACTGTCACGGTTTTTCATGTACCCCTAACCTTGGCCATTTTTGTCATGGATCCGTGCAAGATTGCAGCACGCCGAGTTGGGTGCCGATCTCAATTGCACGGCACAGATGACACTTCACCCGAGCTTTGGCTCTCCGTAATCAACTCGACCCGTTCGGCCACATCTAGAGAAAAATATTTGATTTCCTAATGGATTGGCGGATCTCGCTTGAATCACTACATCTTGTACCCTTCTAAAAAGTAAGCCCACCATTTGTGGAACACCGGGCAACTCTCCTTTAGGACGAATGAATATCGCTAAAGTGACGACATGGGATGATGCTGCCACCCCAAATACCTTACGGAGGATAAGACGCGGACAACGCCTTTTCGCAGCCAAATAGGGACCCAGACAAACGCTGAAGTTGACGCGGACAACCACACCAAACCATTTCTCCCAAACTCATTTCGCTAGCGAGGGTCTGAAGCGTAATTCACCCTACCGCAAAGCAGCACGAATGGTATTAGGGGAAATACGCCGAAGGTGGCGGCTTGCACGAAAGACTTCGCTAAAACCGCGTAGTAAGCGTAATTCCGACAGTTCGTGGTTGAACCATGGCGACTTCCGTTGGGCCGAACTCATTCACGGCAAACTCCGTTACCGCTGATAGCTGAGCACGCTTGTCGAACACATTCCTAATGTACAATTGAATGTCGCTCCTCCCAATCGATACTCCACCATGCAGATCCATAACTGTGTAATCCGGGAGATGATATTGCGGAATGCCAGTTACGTTTCCGGCATTGTCATAACTCGCCCATCGGGCATCGACATAGCGAAGTGTTGCGCCGACTCTAGGCTGCCACGCGGGTGTTTGAAAAAAGTAGTCTCCGTTGACCGCAATAGTAAACCGTGGGACATTGGGTAGACGTTCACCAGCATTACCGCCTATATTGGGCTCTGCGTCCTTGAGAAAGGCATCCTGATAGGCGAGCGCTCCTGTGAGTGTAAGTTTGTCGGTTGGGCGCCCGGTTAACGTGAACTCAGATCCCCTAATTCTGGCTCCTCCGGGTGCATTCACGACTACAGTGAAACCTTCGATGTTTGTAGTAGTCTGTATGTTGTTCCACTCAATGTCGTAAAGCGCCAGATCGACTCCAAGTCGGTGGTCCAACATGTCGGTCTTATACCCAACTTCATAGCTCTTTAGAGAGTCAGATTGGTACGTCGGCGGCCCCAGCGGCTGGCCCGTGACAAGATCCTTTCCAACGAAATTTGGACCGCCAGGCCGATAGCCCGTCGCGTAGCGCAAATACAGCATCTCATCACTCGTAAAGTGATAACGCGCTGTGCCCAGATAGGTTACTACATGATCGGCCGATTTAAGGAATGGTGCTGTCGCTCCCGCACCCAATATTCCACCGCCATCTGCTACGGAAGAGGATGTTGTGCGGGAGTAGCGCAGACCGCCAGTAATGTCGAACCGCGCTGTGGGATGAAGCGTCACATCTCCAAATTCCGCAACCTCGTCAATGCCACTGCGAGAGAGTAGAGTATCGACGTTATTCGGTGCGGGCTGGCCGTTAACGTCATGCAGAAAGAACACGTTTCCAATAGTCGCGTTTTGGTGGCTGTAGAACCCTCCGATAACCCACTCCAAAAGTTTTGTGTCTTTTGAAGATAGGCGGACTTCCTGCGTAAACTTGTTGATTCCGAGAAAGGATTTATTCTGGATCGTACTATATGCAAGTCCGAAGAATTGGTTTAGAACTGGGACCAGCAGCCCGGACTCATCAAAAAATATGTCGTCCCTCACCGTTTGATAGGCCGATATGGAGGTCAGTGTTGCTGCTCCAAAGTCATAATTGGCGGTGCTGCTTACGAGGCGAAAGTGCTGATTCAGTGGCTCCGGTACCAGACGTTGCTGGTGTAGGCTCCCAGAAACCGGTGTTCCACTGAAGTAGTAGTCGGCATTTGCCTGGCCGGCGCGCGAGGTATTCTGAAGGAAACCGGTGATTCTAATGTTAAGGCGATCTACGGGACTTATAAGCACGTCAAGCCGGCCCCCGTATATATCAGAGCGGTTGACGTTTGATTGTCCTAAGGAGGTATTGTCAATATAGCCGCCATCGTGCGACTCGAAGGCGCTCGCGCGTACCGCCAATTTGTCCGGAAGCACAGGTATATTCGTAACTTCCGCCACGTTATAACTGACACCACCATATTCAGTTGTTGAAACTCCTGCCTGCGTTTCACCGCTAAACCGAGTGGGATCAGGCTGCTTAGTAACATACTTGATCAAGCCGCCCATCGAACTCGCGCCATAGAGTGTCCCCTGCGGACCTCGTAAAACCTCTATTCGGTCGAGATCAAACAGCGCGGAATCAAGAGTGAAGAAGGTATATCCTCCACCGTACGGAACTTCATCAACATAGATAGCTGTTGTTGCGCTGAGGTCCCCTACGCCACTGGTCACGCCCCGCAAGGTAATCTGAGATTCACCAGCACCAAATGTGTTTAGAGTCAGGCCTGGCACAGCGTCCGCGAAATCGCGAATCTGCTCTACGCCCAATTTTGAAAGTTCGTCGGTGTCCAGTGAAGTTACGGACTGTGGTGTATCGATAAGCCGCTCCTCTCGCTTCTGAGCTGTGACCACGACCTCAGCATACGATTTTTCACGCGGCGCTGACTCAACGGACTTTTCTGGTTGAGCGCTCACGCTTTCCTGTGCCGCTACATCGGAACTCCGATCCGACCCAGTATCAATGTCCGAGCTGGTTGATATGGACCCATATGACGTATCTCGTTCGAGATTTGATCGCACAATCGTCGAGGTAGGAACAATTTGAACTCTCGTGCCGTCCAATTTATACGACAGGCCAGAGCCGCGCAGTAGGGTTACGAGCGCGCCGCGGGCATTCAGAGTACCCTTGAGGCCTTCAGTTATGCGCCCATTGACCGTCATGGTGTTTATCATGACAGTCACTCCGGCCGCGGCACCCCACTCAATCAGCGCGTCCTCTAGGGGACTGTTAGCGTCGATGCTTAAGTAGACCTGCTTGTCCAATATGTCAGCTCCAACCGCAAGCACCGGATTGGATGCGCACATTAGTCCTAAAACTAACAGCCCCCAAAAGGAGGAGCGGCAGGACGATGTCATCGCAAAGCTCATTCAGGCCACCTATTGGTGCGGGAACAACGCACGTTCTTTGTCGGCGTCTCCACACAACTGTGGGGATTTCAGGTCAGACAGTCGTGAGATCACATTTCCCCTCGGGTTGCTTTTCTTAGGTAGACGCGATCCGGCCGCATTGAGTCGGGAGTACGACGTGCACCGGGTTACAGTCCCTTTACTGAGGTAAGACGTACGAGTGAAACAAAACTGCCATGCGAGATTTGCTCTAACCGCTTCTATTTGGGCTAAGTTTCGGTAGAGCGCCACTTCTGCCAAGCCATTGATTCTGTTGTATTTACGCTCCAGCTCGCTCTAAGTTTTTTGCTCGAGTCCCGTTGAGAGGGACGATGAAGCGGGTTGTCAGGCGTAGTCGGCACCATTTTGGCTGAATTCAGGTCCGTATCGCTTTTTCGGGTACGTCTTGATAACACGGAGAGAGACCGTAGTAGTCTTTGGCTTCATGCGCCGCCCTTGACTATCTGGTGCATTTCCGGATCGCGCGCTCCAGGCATTCTTTGTCGAGACGCTTCGATGATCGTCGCATCCACGATCGCGCCGGCCTTCAGCAACAGGCGCTTGTCTTCCAGCAGCGTGCGCACTTGCGTGAAACTCTTCTGCCGAGAGCTTGTGTTGTTCCAACAGGCGCCGAAAGCGCAGGATCATAGACTCATCCGGAACAGCATCCTCGGCCAATTCATTACGGCAAACCACCGCATCGACTCGGCCTGAAAGCGCTCCCGGCGGGGCATTTGGCCCTCACCGATCAATGCCACGATTCAAAATGTGTTTGTTTCATGGCTCTACCGTTGTTGTCCGCTGCGCCGGTATCGGTCAAATCCGGATGTCGGTGCAAAGTTTTCCTAGGAGCCCAGTCAGCGATGGGCCAAGGCAAAGGGACTCGATTGGTGACTTTTGGGAATAGCAAGTCGCGCCGTCGTTGACAGGCAAATTGACACAGGGTACAGCTTGGTGAATTGCTCGCATGCCGACTTGCCCCGACGCACTCAGATTCAGGCCGCGTTCAGCAGCTCATGGCCGATGACTAGAAGGACGGCCGAGGTGACGACAAGGCACGCGATCATTGGAGGTTTTTGCAAGGAGGGTGAGCCGGTGCATTTGAGTATCAGTAACATTCTTTATTTGACTGAACACTCTCGAGATCTGCGCTCGCTTGTGAAAGCCCTAAAGACGGTGGGCTATTCTTCAAAAGCAGTGCGAGAAGTCATGGGAATGAACGGAGTTGCTCACGAGCTACTTACGAACACGGCGTATGTTGCTCTCGCATATTACGATGACTATTGCGCGAGCACCTCACCCATTGCGATTCTCGGTTTAATGTTCGTCTGTGGAAGCTGGATCGAGACAGGAATTTACGAGCGCTCAATTCCGGCACTGGTTCGCGACTTGCTTGAACGATGCGGATTGATTGCTGAGCCTTCTAGCGGCTTTCGTAAGTCTCTAATCGCGCTGCAGGAATTTCGCTCCAGATGGTTCTTTGCTGATCCAATGATTGAGCGTACTCCCGACGACCTACGTGTTGTCCAAGACTTCGCCGAGCATATCGACCCGCCAAACTACTCATCTGTCTCTCTAGCCCTCAATACACTTAAGCCACGCGATGGTGACCGGACATTTCTGGATATCGGGTGTGGTAGCGGAGTTCAAAGCATCCTAGCTTCGGAGCTCTATGAGCATGTCGTCGGAGTCGACATCTCCGAAAGAGCCGTTGCGCTTTCGCGTCTAAACGCAAGCGTCAACGAAGCAAACGTTTCTTATGTTAGGGACGACTGCATGCACTTCGATGCAGATCGTTTGGTCGATAGGTTGGTTTTCAACTGCCCATCTGTGCCGCGCTATCGTAACGGCCTAGACAAGATTGATACCTATACCTCGACCATGGGACACGACCTATTCTTCGACTTTGCCAATCATCGGCTAATGGGACTCATGGCTCCTGGGGGCCTCGCAGAGTTGTGGAGCATATTTGCAGTGACAAGGCGTGCGGGATCAATGAAGAGACTTTTAACAGAGAGACTTACGACCCATCGCTTACTCGACATCGACGTAGTTGCTGAGGTGGATTCCCCTTTTGGCCTCAGCCGTGATGAAATCGCGCGGGGCGCCGTTCCGCGAGGCTCGTATCTTTTGGCGTCACCAGATGATACCAATAGTCTTATAAGCTTCTTACGCAAACAGGACGTGGAATGCATAGTACCAGCGCTCCTACGGCTCACTGTCAAATCTGAGCCTCAGGGAAAGATTTCATGCCAGAATGTCGAACGCCTAATCGACGGCCCTGAAGCGCTCAAACACGAACGTCGTCCCGGATTCTAGTCGAGAGAATCACATTTGATCGGACAAACTGCCACCGAGCGCTGGCTGTCGGCTGTTCGCGGTATGTAGTTCCCTTAAGCGTCCGCTATTGGGTCAACTCCGCGCGCCAGATGAGTAATGCCTTCGCGCTGCCGACGCGGTTGTTGGTCGCTTTGCCGTCGCGTTGGAGGAACACAGGCGTCGCCAGCGAGATTCGAGGCGCAACTGCGCGCACAATCGAATCCTCGAATTCCGAAGGCGTTGTAAGCGGCCCTGGAATGATCATACTGACTAGCTCAGCCCCAAAAGTAGCAAACCCTATCTCTGTCGATGCCCCAGTTTCAATGGAATTGAGTTTGCATGTCGTCGGGGCGAGCTCGCCTGCAGTTGTCAAACTCGAATTGCAACCGATCCCAGTTCCCAACGGCAAACCACCCACATGGGCAATTGCCAGTGCCAAGGGCTGAAAGAAGCGTACCTCTACACCTGACAGCCGATCGCGTAACGCAAAATTCACGACGCCACCCCTACCTTGTGCCCACACCAACCCGCCAGCGAGCTTCCAAAGCTTTCATCATCCGCTCTGCCGCCTCACGCACTGAGCGATCCGAGTCCAATTGAGCGCGTGCCTTGAGCCACCGTCGCGTCGGCGGATCGCTCGCCCAGCCGCTTGCGACCAACTGGATCGCGAAGCTGCGTACCATGGCGCTATCGTCCATTACACCGCGCTCCTCGAGCCACTCCAATGTCTTGGGATCGTCGCCCCAGCCTCTCGTCACTTCGCGAAGCGTGGCCCAGCGCACAGAGCTCTTTTGGTCCGCAATCGCACGCTCCTTGAGAATGTCCAGCGTCTCTGCGCCTTCGCGACAGCGTCGGGCGAGCTCTTCGATCGCCGTCCTTCGCATGTCTTTGGAGATGTCCGAGCGCGCGCGCCCTTTGAGAATTGCCACCACGGAGGGATCTTTGTGCCACTCGCGTGCGAGCTCTCTCAAAATAGTTTGCCTGACTGAGCTGCTCTGATCCGCCTCCAGTTGTGCCTTGAGCCATCCCAGCAGGCGCGGATCCTCCTTCCATCGGTTGGATAACGCGCGAATTGCGGCAGCTCGAGCTTCCGGCTCCTTATCCGACTTGGCACATGTCTGAATCACCTTAAAGGACGTCATGGAGTCGTCTCGGCGTTGCTGAAGCTCCATGATCGCCGTAGCTCGCACGGCCGAAGAGGAGTCACTCTGTGCACTGGCTATCAAGAGGGGAAACACCCCGGGATCATCGGGCCAACCGCGCGCCAATTCCCTCAACGCCGCCGCTCGGATCTGTGGACCCTCTTCTGGGCGCAGGCGTGCTCTGAGCCATGGAACCATATCGGGATCACTACACCACACGGTGGCAATCAGTGAGACTACATTCATAACATCCTGTTGCGTAGAGTCCGATCGAATCGCTTGCTCCATATGTTTGCGCACTAAGGCATCGGTCTCGCGCAACTCGTGACGCTTTCTGACTTCGCTCAAACAGAGGGCCGCGAATAGCACCGAGGAGTGAGAATTCCGATCCTGGGAAACTAGCCATGTCAGAATTTCCGCCACAAATCTTGGCGCAATCATCCCACAAAGAAGTCGTAGCACCTCATGCATCGAGGGGTCGCGCCATCGGCCGAAGACATCGGTTTTGAGTGCATCCAGAGAAAGCACTTGCTCTTTCTCGAAACGCTCTTTGACATCGAGCGCACTGAAATACTCGAGGAAAGTTCGATGTACGAACCCGTAACAGCCCGGACCGACAGAACTCAACATAAAATTTCGGCCGCGGAGCTGTCGGATCAGCGCTAGCGCTGCGTACCGAGGTCTGGGGTGGGCGAATCCCTTCAGCCCATTCGAAAGGGTTGTCTCTAGCGTTTCCTCGTCGATCCAATTGCCGACTCGCCCACTCGCTTGAGCCTGCATCACACAGGCCACCCGTAAGAGCAGATTGCGCTTGTCCTGGTAGTCAAGCGAGCCGTGCGCAAGCGCGGAGTCTTCTGCGACGGCGATTTCCGCTTTCCATTGATGCAGAAGGAGGCGCGTACATTGCTCATAAAGCTGCGCACGATCGCGAGGCAACTCGTGGGCTCTACTAATAATTGCCATCATCGTGAGCAGCAACGGATTGCCCGCAAGGCGTCGAATAGCGGGCGATTGTCGCAGGGCTGTCATGAGCCGCATGTTGCGGGAACCCGCGGCAATCTCATCCTCATCAGTCGCTCGATGCCACCGCGCAAGAAAGTCGGCAATCTGGGTGTCATCCAGCTCCTGCAGAACAAAGACTCGAAATCCCTCTGCTCGCCAAGCGTGATAGCGAAAGTCATGCTTTCGCGAGGTCACGAGCACTCGGGCTCGCGCATAGTCATCAGCAAAGCGATGAATTGCTGTTGAGACCTCGTCACGAAGACGGGGGTCTACAATCTCATCCAGACCGTCAAATAGAACCAAGCTCGGATGATGGCGTAACCAGGCCGTCAGTTGCTCCTTATCGAAGTGCCAGCGGACCGCGGCGCCAGTATGCAAGTACCCGATGAAAGAGGTGACCTCGCGTAGCTTGCGTACCCGCGCGTACTCCTCCAACTCGATGAGCAGGACCAGGCTGTCATCCGGCGTCGAGGCTTCCACCCAGTCGAGCATGAGATAGCCAAGCAGCGTGGACTTTCCCGATCCGGGATCGCCGAGGATGACGAGACGATCGAGCTGTGGATCGGTGGCAATGCCCGGCACCAGGCGTAGCACTTCCGGCAGTGAGATGCCCTCGAGCAAGGGCTCATTGATCAGCCCGTCTTCCAGCGGTATCTCAGGCCCCTCCAGCGACTCCCCTTGGGTGCTAACCCTCCATTCGCGCACGCTCTGTGGCACATAGTGCCGGATGAGACTCAGCGACTGCATGTGGTTAGCAGTGGTATCAAGCTCCTCAAGCCTCAGTCGCCCATAGTGTTTTCGCATGGCCCGTTTATAGGCATCCAAATCGATCGGCGGTCGCTTGGCGCTTGCTGTTGCTTTGAAGAATGTTACGGATGCCTTAGGAAGTAACCCCCTCAAGAAGGGCTCGAGCTGTGAGTACTCCGTACCATAGGAAATCAGTTGCAACCAGGGAGCGCCAACCAGCCGCTGTTGGAGGGACGACAGCTCCTGCTCGCGACACAGCAGGTAATGTCTTGGAGAAACGTCTTTCAGTGCGGTCGCAGCCCATTCGATTAGACGTGCGAAGTTCGGATCGAAGAAAGTATCGCTGCAGCCAATGAACAACAGCGTGCGGTCAATGGTGGTCAATCGGAGCACCGCCTGGGTGTGTGCATGCTCGCGAACCGTTAAATACGATTGGAGCCCCAAAACAACGGACTCAGGGACCGTGAAAGCGCCATGAAGGTGTAGGACAACGTCGCTCACCTCACCGCGCAATGCTTCCTCGACAGCCTCGGTATCGCGCCAGGTGATCAAGCGCCTGTTCGTGACTTTCTCAATCAGGTCCTCATAGTTGAGCGTTACAAGGATTCCCGGAATGGAGTGAATGACGTTGACCAGAGCGGGCTCCTGCACTGGCAGACTGCCTAGAGCGTCCTTGAGCCATCCCCGAAAAACGCCGGGTGACCTGGCAGTGAGACGAGACGAGATCGTCTCAGCCGCGTTAATCAGCATGTCCGTCTCGTCCAAACCGATCTGCATCGCAAGGATTTTGGCGGTTTCCGGGCTGGCTACCCCGAGGCTCTCGCAGCGGGCGAGGCCGTGCCGAAGCAATCCTCGCCACGTGGCGACCGGGTATCCGTCAATCAACGCGTTGGCACAGGTTGCAACGGAGACTCCAGTCCCCACTACCGTTACGACACGACCGCTTTCGATCTCCCTCTTGAGTTTCTCGATAGGCATTAGGGTAACTAACTATTTGTACGGAGCAGAGTGGGAAAGAGTGGGGATCTGAGTGAACACCGCACCAGTGCTAAACTGTTAGAATAACAGAGGAGATCCACGTTCATGTTCGAGCCGTCGCCAACGGGTTCGCTCGAGTCCATCCAACTGCGGCCCATTCCGCCCGGGGCGAGCTGGAGCCCGGTGGTTGGACGTGAGGTTCAGGCACTGCTCTCCAAAAAGGGCCTCGAAGAAGCCGAGGCACGCCGGGTGGAGAGCGAGACTTGTCGCATTCTCTCGCGCTGCGTTTCTCCTAGTGAGCGGAGCATTCATCGCACTGGACTGATCGTAGGATTTGTCCAAAGTGGTAAGACCCTATCGTTCACGGCACTGACCGCCCTCGCTCGCGACAACCGTTACCGGCTTGTCATTGTCCTCGGCGGCACCACCACAAACGTGATTGACCAGAGTCTCAAGCGCCTGACGGACGATCTCGACATTGAGGGTCACGGACAGCGTATCTGGACGCTGCTTGCTAATCCGACAGACAACTCTAAAGACGAGGTCTCCAGGGCGCTGCGTAGCTGGAACGAATACTCAGATCGCCCAGAGCGCTGCCGCACTGTTCTCATTGTGGTGATGAAGCATTACACCCATCTCGACAATCTTTCTCGGCTCCTGAGCAATTGCGCGCTCAGCAATGTCTCTGCCCTGGTCATTGACGACGAGGGCGATCAGGCGGGATTGAATACCAAGGTGAGCAAGAATGATGAGAGCACGACCTACAGCCGCATCCGCTCGCTGCGCAAAGTGCTTCCGACACATACGTATCTGCTTTACACAGCAACGCCTCAAGCGCCACTCCTTATTAGCCGAATTGACATGCTGTCACCGCAGTTCGCGGACTTGATCGAGCCTGGCCCGGCCTACGTGGGGGGTAAGGATCTTTTCAGCGAGGAGCCCTCCGAATATCCGTCTCCGCACATCGAGATCATTCCCGGTACAGAGCTCCCCGACGCAGATGTTAGGGACACCATTCCGCGCTCTCTCGAAAGTGCATTGCGACTCTTCTATGTTGGTGTCGCCGCGGGAATCGACGGCAATACTCCCGGTAGTAACCGCTCAATGATGATTCACCCATCGCAGCTGCGCGACTACCATCAAAAGTTTCTCGGCTGGGTCCGCGATACCAAGACCACGTGGCTGAATCTTCTGAAAGCTCCACCGCAGTCACCGGACCGCTGCGAGCTGATGGATTCCTTTCGCGCCGCCTACTACGACTTAAGGAACACAACACGGGATCTGCCTTCCTTTGAGGAGATTGAGAGGAATCTGTACTACGCTATTGATGATACCGAGATTAAGGAGATCAACTCTCGAGAGGGCCGCATCCCGATCATCCCCTGGAAACGGTACTACAGCTTTATTCTGGTGGGGGGAATGGGGCTTGACCGTGGATTTACGGTCGAGGGGCTCACGGTGACATACATGCCACGTAGCGCTGGGATGGGACATGCCGACACCGTGCAACAGCGCGGCCGCTTTTTCGGTTACAAGCGCAGCTATCTCGGTCTCATCCGCATCTTCCTCGAGACCAGTGTGGAGGCCGCCTTCAGAAACTACGTGAAGCACGAGCAGAGGATGCGCCGCTCGCTCATCAAGCACCGTGATTCCGGCAAGCCCCTCACCGATTGGCGTCGGGCTTTCTTCCTTGACCGCTCCATGACTCCCACACGGCGCTCGGTCCTGTCGCTCGAGTACATGCGCAATCGGGGTCGCGAATGGACTTATCCGAAAACTCCTCATGCGAGTGAGATCCTGGAAAAGAATCGAGTGACTCTGCAGAGTTTCCTACGCGACCATCCTGCCAACTTCTTGGAGGATCCGGGCGACGAGGCGCGGACCGAAGATCAAAGACATTTGTTAGCCTCGTTTGACCTGAGCAGCGTGTATCGAGACCTCTTGGTGCCTATCTTGGCCGTGAGAGACGACCTGCTCGATCACATCCACGTGCTGCTGCAGATCGAGGCCGCGCTCGAGGAGCATCCGGAGGATAAGCCCCCTCTATTGTGCGAGGTCTACCGCATGTGTCGGGGCGCTCCCCGCGAGAGGGGACTCGGGGAGGATGGTGAAATAAAGAGCCTGTTGCAGGGCGAGAACCGAAACACGGGATACCCGGGTGATCGGGCGATCCGTCATCAGCAGCGGGTGACCGTGCAAATTCACACGCTGGACCTTCGCAACGAAGGGAAAGACGGTCAGCGCAATGGGCCTTTCGTCGTGCGGGGTGTGCCGGCGCTGGCCATCGCGATTCCTAAAGCAATGCGCGCTGATACCTTAATCGAGGATGATGATGAGTGATCCGCTGGCGCTGGGTCGCTCTCGGGAGCGACTGCGGGCGCTTTATATGCGCACACTCGCCGGCACCGTTCCTCCTTCGGGAGATCTCATCTACGCGCTACCCATCCCGGGATTCGAGGCACATCGGCTCGGCAGAGATTGTAACGGGAACGTCTGTCTTGTCATTGCCGCTGGCGCAGTGGACCACCCTGCTCAACCTGATATTTGCCTGGAGAATCTGAGTGTCCGATGGCGTGTGCCCTGCGAGATCACTCAACCTACCGGTACACACGAGTCCCTCATCGGTACGGTCATCACCTGCTCGGCGGCGTCCTCGGAGGTGCGCTGGCTATTTCTGGATGTGCTGGACCAAGCTTTGGGGACCCTGGGGCCGACGCCCCCTGAGAGCAACATTGACTATTGGGTCGACCATGCGCGCCGTCTATTTGCTGAGTTGGAGAGCCCGCCGCGCGAGCTTCGCGGACTTTGGGGTGAGCTGTTTGTGATGTGCGAATTCTCTGATCCGGAGCCGCTCATCCGCCGTTGGCATGACGATCCGGACGATCGCTTCGAGTTTCTCCACGGCAACTATGCACTGGCTATCAAGACCTACGGCCAGGAGCGCGTTCATCGGTTCACACTCACGCAACTGCGCCCTCCTGCCAGTATCGAGGTGATCATCGCGTCCGTGCCCGTGCAATCAGACCCCCAGGGCCAATCCGTTCTCGATCTTGCACGTGAGCTCGATGAGCGACTCGTCGATCAGCACGTTCGTACACGGCTGCGCGAGATCGTCTTTCACATGGGTGGCTCTGCGCTCGCCAGCGCGAACGCGCGCTTTGATCGTGAGACGGCGCGCCAGGGGTATTGTTTTATGCGGGCCCAATCTATTCCTGCGATTGCAGAGAAGCTTTCCCCAAGTATCCTGGCGGTGCAGTTGGAGATTGACTGTGAGGAGGTGCGGAAGGAGACTCTTGCGGATATTGTTGTTGCTCGGTTGCGTAGCTAGTTTACAGCGAACTGACCTGCAGCGTCGCTGGGTTAGGCAATTCGACTTTTGCACAAGCGAACAATCTCGAGCTGATCTCTTCGGGCGATGAAGCTAGATTGACTGTCGCGATACGGACAGTGTGACCAAACATCTGGAAATCTACACAAAATTCTCGCTCTGCCTCCGCGTAGAGCAGCAGGCCGTCGACTGTCCGGCTATCCCTGGCTGCTAAGTTCTGCAGATAGGCGAATAGCTGATTCAGATGGGCGGAATGAATGCGGCCCTTGTCCTCACTTCTGTAATGCCGACGAAGTGTCACACCGTAGTACTTCGTCTCTATAACCAGTTTGCGCGTCGGTGATTCCATACTTACATCAGTCAGCATTGTGGGTAGATAGCTCCAGGCTGAATCATCGGCGATAATCTTTTGCCAACGAAATCGCTCTGATCTAACCCGGTAAGCGGATTGGTGATACGCGAAATAGTTGCGCACGAATCCCTGGAAAATAACATCCATCTGCTCTTGTGAAAACTCGACGAAACGGTAGGTAGCCCCAGCAGGGTCAGGAAGCATCTGTCGGTGAAGGATGAGGCACACATGCAGTAGCAACCGATAAAAGCGATTGTTGCTGTGGAGTTGAACCTGGCGAAACGCCTCGTTTCTAATTGCGATGACGCGCACTCTGTCGAATCGACGCAGCAAATCACTTAGATCTCGACGCAGCTCGTGGTCTATTCTGTCCACTCTGACTAGGCGTAACAGAGTGGCCTTAAGCAGTTGATTATGCAGTACGTCATGTGTGAGCTCGTCAAACGTACATACTGCTCGCCCATCACCTTTGCCCTTGCGCTTGATGGTCGCGGAGATCTCGAGCTTGCCTCGAATGCCTGGGATATCACTGGTCTCGCCGGTGTACGAGCGGTCCAAACCTCCTCGCTTCAGCAAGTGCCGAATGCCATTGCGCAGAATCTTGGCAAAAAGATCCTCCGGAGTACGGACGTTGCTTGCTCCCACATCGGCAGCACCAGCCTCATCCAGCACGTCCCATGCATAGACGAGCAAGAAATAGAGGTTCTGAATCGGTATGGTCAATCCAGCAGCTCACGGATCAGAGTCTTAGCGGCCTCTGATTGATCCGACCAGTACTCCTCAATCAGAGGGGCGATCTCCGACTTGACTACCGCGCGATACCAAGCCTCATCGGGTACTGTCTGCTCCCCTGGGCAAAAATAACTATGTCCGATACGAAAGCCACCCCCTAAATGGGGATTTTGGGCAATCTGGTCATTGAGCGATCTCATCCGAGATCGAATTTGATTGATCAACTCCGATGATGCGCCTCGGCTTTGCAGAAGATCAGAGAACCCTTTTGCCTCGAAGGCCGGCTCGAGGTCAAAGAACTTAAATCGTCGCCGCAGGGCATAGTCCACCATCGCAAGTGAGCGGTCCGCCGTATTCATCAACCCAATGAGGAAGACGTTCTGTGGCACAAAAAAGCGCGTATCGTTACTCTTACAGTACGTCAGAGGCAGCGCATATCGGACACCCCGTTTGTCTGGCTCGATGAGCATCATCAGCTCACCGAAAATCTTGCTGAGATTCCCCCTGTTAATCTCGTCAATGACAAAAACGAATCGCTGTGCCGGCCGCTGCTGAGCTTGAGCGCAAAAGCGGTGAAAAATGCCATCGGTTAGCTGAAATCCCCCGTTCTCTGTCGGTCGCCAGCCTTGCATAAAGTCCTCATAAGCATACGACTGATGAAACTGGATCATCTCAATCCGAGTGTCATCCATCTGACTCATCAGTGCATAGGCAATCTCACGTGCGGCAAAGGTCTTTCCTACACCTGGAGGCCCCTGCAAGATCACATTCATCTTGCGCTCGAGCCCCGAGATAATGCTGGTTAGCGAGTCTCGATCCAGAAACAGCTTCTCCAGTGCACTCTCTATGGTGTAGGGAGGAGCCACAATGATTTCCGGTAGCTCCACAGCTCGGCGATGTGCGAAACCGAAGGCGCTCTGATTCAATAAGCTGGCCTTGGTAGACCAAGGTACGGCTGGCTCAAAGTCCTCTATTGTTAGTGTTGGATCTAGGCGCTCTATCTGCGTTATCCGGAGCCAGCTTTTGAAAACCTGGCTCCGGCGCGGACCCTCGCGGGTAATATTCCTTAATTCCTCGTCAGTTTGCTCGGGCCAAGGTGATCGAATCCCTTTATTGCCCTTAGAGCTGACGAACTCACTGACCTTGGCACGGATCGGGAAGCGGCCGCCACCCACGTTGAAGTAGAGCCAGAATGGCACCGCGGCCATCAGCTCATTGGGAATAACAAAGCTCCACCAACTCGCCCACCCACCACGACTCTGTATTTTCGCCCGTATCCGCTCGTACTCATCCGGAGCATCCCTCCAGGTACCGAGAAGGCAGATGGGCTTATCGCTCGATTGCTCGATCATTTCCTGATGGAGCTCTCTCGTGATCGGCCGAATAGCATACTGCGGGTTGTAGTTGGGCATGGACCGGATCTTGCGCTGCAGATCGGCTGAGACGACTCGCGGGGGCACGATCGGGTGCCATTCCTCAAATTTCGCTTTGTACGTTGTGAGTCCGCCTGCTGCGGTAGGTTTCGATTCTGTGGCGGGCTCAAGCACGCCGTAGCCCATCAGGACCGCTCCACCGGCAGTTCTGCGGTCGACCACAACGTGGCCGCCGGCGCGAAGCTTCTTTTGGTTTGATACTTGACTGGTGAATTCATAACGTGAGCCCGGCTCGTCCGCATACTGCGACTGGTGATTCAGGCGAATCAGAAAATACTTCGCGTCGGGCTTTGGCTCGATGCGGAAACCAAGCGTTCGCAGCACGCGAAAGCACTTGCTCTTCTCCCCTCCACCGAAATCCCCGGGCCGCAGCGGTCGCCCCAGCACGTAGCCAGCAGCAAGACCCAAAATCGCCTTGGGGGGATATCGTTTTGACTCATGGACCAGATCATACGTTGTGGAGGGGCCGAAATCGTGCGCCGCGCCTGACTCATAGTCACGAATCGCTTGAATCACATGCTCTCTGGTGATTCCTTCGGGAATGGTCGTCTCGTCAGCGCTGCCAGACTCTTGCTCACTGGAGGGCATCATGTCGCTCACGGTGATAGCTCCCGGACACATAGCGTAAAGCGGGTCAACGTAAGCTTAACTTACGGAAAGTCAAGGGTGGGCTAACCTCCATCCTCGGAGTCAGCAACGCTAAGCGGAAAAGAATGCCGACTTGTGGGTACAGGCCGCAACCAAGTCGCTTGCGCGACATTTTGTCTTCAATATGGCATTTTCATAGCACAAACGAGTGGAATGTGGCTTGACCATGCAGATCCGAGGGGTTTCGGATACTTCGACCGACTAGCACTACGAGACGATTCGATACTACGGAGGCGCACTTGTACTTTTCGGACTACATAAAGAAATCGACTCAGCGCGTACTGGCCACACGAGGACCTCCTTCTCGTTACCATCGCCGGGGCATTGGGCTTTTACTCTCTCTACTTCCCCTACTGGTATTCAGTGGGATAGTGCTGGCAGAAGACGCTCTCGACCGCCAGATCAATATCAACATTGAGGCTAATACATCCCTTGAAGAGGCGCTCATCAACTGGGGAACCGCTAGCGGCCTGACGGTCATGATCAATACCGCTACCGTGTACGGGCGAGTTGCACCGGAGGTGCGCGGTCACTTCTCCGCGCGTGCTGCGCTTACTGCGCTGCTGAAAAACTCCGGGCTGTCCTATACCGAGGCGGGAGGAATGATTCGCGTTGTCCCCATTTCGCCAACAACGCGCTCGGGACACACCGGAGAGAGTGATGTGCCGCCACCGACCAGCGACGGCGCCACGATAAATGCGAGGGATGACCTGAATGAGGTCATTGTCACCGCTCAAAAACGGGAAGAGCGTTTGCAAGATGTTCCAGTCCCCGTAACGGCATTGAGCGCTGACGAGCTGGCTGAGAACAACCAAGCTCGGGTACAGGAGTACTACAGCGAAATACCGGGACTGAATCTTACCCCGTCCGTGCAATCGGCTCAGAACCTGTCGGTTCGCGGCATCACGACTGGTTTTGCCAATCCTACGGTGGGGATCACCATCGACGACGTGCCGTTCGGGTCTTCGCTCGGTGTGACCGGGGGATTACAGGTACCGGATCTGGATCCCAGTGACCTCGAGCGGGTAGAGGTCTTGCGAGGGCCGCAAGGCACTCTATATGGCGCCAGCAGCATGGGAGGGTTGTTCAAGTTTGTGACCATTGATCCATTGACCGACGCATTGGGCGGGCGGCTGCAGGCAGGCGTGGACGGGGTCTACAACGGCGACCAGGCTGGGTACCACGTCCGCGGTGCTGTGAACGTTCCGTTAGGGGAAACGGTGGCTGTACGCGCAAGCGCATTTACTCGGCTCGATCCGGGCTACGTCGATAATGTCGAGACCAATCGGGACGACGTTAACAGGTCCACAACCAGCGGTGGCCGAATGTCAGCTCTTTGGAAGCCTAACTCCGACGCATCGATCAGGGTTACCGGACTTCTGCAGAAGTCTCATGCGGATGGCAGCTCTGAGACGGACCTGTTGCCAGGCCTTGGGGACCTCCAGCAGAGCAGGTTGACAAACACCGGTATCGACGATAGAGAGGTGCAGCTCTACAGTGCCGTGATCAAGGCCCGAGCAGGGACGCTCGACTTTACTTCGGTGAGTGCGTACGGTCTGAACAAGGACACCGACAACTTCGACTACACCTATGCCTTCGGCCAAGTCAATCAAGGGCGGTTTGGAGTGCCCGGAAGCCCGGTGCTCAGCTCCTACGATACCAAAAAGTTTACTCAAGAATTGCGGGTGACCACCCCCATCGGGGATCACATAGATTGGCTGGGTGGCCTCTTCTATGCATCCGAGCACACCCGCTTCGGGCAGGCCATCGAAGCGGTCGATCCTGCTACGGGGATCACCTATGGACAGTATATCGCGCGGTCGCAACCCTTTCGCCTGACGGAGTATGCGGGGTTCACTGACTTTACATTCAACATTACGGATCAATTCAATATTCAGGTTGGTGGGCGCGAAAGTCGTCAGGAGCAAACCAACGGGCCCGCCTATAACATCAACTCGTCAGGATCAGTCTCTATCAGTCCTGAGCGACGTACAAACGCCGACGAGGTATTTACCTACCTCTTTACACCGCAGTATCGGCTCTCTCAGGATCTGATGGTCTACGTGCGGATGGCTTCCGGATATAGGGCCGGCGGAGGTGGAACCAGCGGGCCTTCGGATCTGTGCATCCGATACAGGTTTCCTTGCCAATACGGGCCTGACAAGACTCTAAACTATGAGCTGGGAATAAAAGGCGATGTGTTGGATCGTCTTCTCACCTTTGACGCCTCAATCTATTACATCGATTGGAAGGACATCCAGATCCAGGCTTTCAATCAAGCATCAGGCTCTACGTTCAACACCAATGCTAGCCGTGCGAGGAGTGAGGGAGTGGAGCTTTCGCTGGAATCGCGGCCAGTGTTGGGAATGAGCCTCGCCGTATGGGGATCCTGGGACGATGCCGAGCTGACCGAGGATTTCCCAGCCGGACCTCTTTATGGCGTCTCAGGAGATCGGTTACCCTTGAGCAGTCGGCTCTCGGCCAATGTCTCTGTGGACCAGAAATTCAATTTGCCCGCTCGGATTGTCGGCTCAATCGGTGGCTCGGTCGGCTACGTGGGAAATCGCCTGGGGCTGTTCACGCCGACCACCGCGCGGGCCGAGTATCCCGGTTATGCCAAGATTGACCTGCGAGGGAGCTTACACAGGGGAGACTGGTCGCTCCACCTCTATGCCAACAACGTAGCGGACAGGCGCGCTGCGCTGTCGGGCGGTGTCGGATTCTTTCCCCCCTACTCCGTAATCTACATCCAGCCGCGGACGGTTGGCCTAAACCTGACAAAGACCCTCTGATCACTATCAGCCGCACCTATTGTGAAAGCACGATATCTCGAATAGGTTTCTGCGGCTCCTGCAACAGCGCCCTCACAAGACACATAAAACTACGCGCGAACCTTGCCATTGTGGCGCTGGAGAAGTGCTTCAGTGAGTAGTGCACTCCGCCAACGACTTCGTCAGCGTGCTCGTAGAGTAGAACGGTAGGCTCACTGTCGATATCAAATCTCTTCAGCACCGGATTCGTGAACGCGAATGGCCGGCAGGAAATTCCAGGCAAGTCGTCGGAAAGCGAGGGATCGGTGAGGAGGCCATGCGGCACCCAGTTGAATCGGCCATTGCGTGTAAATTCGGGCGCCGGCTGCTGAGCCTCGACGTAAGAAAAATCCATTCGCTCACAAGCTCTGCAATATTCGTCCGTCACTTTTTTCAACAGATCGGTGAGGCTGTCTGTAGGCAGAATGTGGACCCTTAAGTGCAGGCATGAGGCGAAGAAGCCGATGGTGTTTTGGACTTTGGGATCTGTCCTACCATCTGTTTGGTACCTGACAACCGTCTCGTCTATCGCGTACCAGCGAAGCAGCAATGCAACGTAGGCGGTAAAGACACTCATCACCAGTGTCGTTCGCCGCGATCGACACCAATCACGCAATGCGGATTTGAGCTCCTTGTCCATCACTACCGGGGCAGTTCCCCATCCAAGGCAGGCCTCCGACGGCGAGAACTGGTCATCTGTGAATCGGATCCGGCCACACTCTCGAAGGCGCTCGGCCCAATAGTCTCCGTTTTTCTCGAGCCAGTCCGGGTGAGATGCCCATTGCCATTCTGCGTAGTCGGCGAACTGAACCGGAATCTCCGGCAGGCTGACATGATGGCCTGCGGATAGCTGACGATAGGTCGAGAAGAGATCACGCAGAAAAATATTCAAGGAAAAGGCGTCGGAAATCATGTGCTCCATCGCCAGAATCAACACCGACTCGTCGTCGCGAAGCTTGACCCATCTCAGACAGAACAGCCGGTCTTTGGAGAAGTCGACAGGCTCGAGAATGCATTCATCAATGATCCGTCGCACTTCCGTTTCGGGATCTGAAGGAAGTCTCTGACTCAGGTCGTCGACAATCAGTCTGCACTCACCTGACTCATCAATCCGCTGCTCAGGGACCTGGTCGATGACCTCGATCCGCGTACGGAGTGCTTCATGTCGGTCTACGATGAAATTGAGGCTCCGCTGTAGAACGCCCACGTCAACTCGTCCGAACAGATGTATCGCCGAGGCAAGCTGTTTGACGCTGGGCCGGGAACTCAGCCCATGGAGCTGCCAATGCACCAGTTGGGGGAATGTTGCCGGTGCTCGATCCTTCAAGCTGCGTGGGCCGAGGCCGTGTGGCTGTTTAGCGCGTTCCAGGAGAAACGCGATCTGGCTCTTCGAGGCTCGCAGTCGCTCTATCTCCTCTGCCGTCAGAGCCCCTTTGGGGGCTTTGTAACGGAGCTCGCCGTCCACGGCCCAAAGCTTCACTCCTTTTTTACGAACGGATCCGACTACCGCGGCAACTTCATTCAAAGCAACGCTATTTGACTTCATATTAAAGTGCCCCTTCCTCGAACTCGACGCCATCCAGATCCGATACTTTCTCAGAAGTTTCTGCGGCCCTGGCAGCGATCATCCCGGCCATATCCCTTATCGTTGGATGTTGAAATATGGAGCTCACCGGCAGCACGAAGCCCAGCCTTTGCTCGACCGTGGTCACGAGCCGCATTCCATGTAACGAGTGGCCGCCGAGCTCGAAGAAATTGTCGTGGCGGCCGACCCGTGGCACGCGCAGCAGGGCTTCCCAGATATTCGCCAGGACCGTCTCAATCTCACCTTCCGGAGGCTCATATTGAGCCGTCACATACGCCCCAAGCTCCGGAGCCGGTAATGCAGCCCGATTCAGCTTCCCATTAGGAGTAACAGGCAGAATCGGCAGGACAACAAATGCGCTGGGCACCATGTATTCCGGCAGCAAGGATCTCAGATAAACACGGAGATCCTCGGTATTGATTGCGCTCTCTTCGGGACACGTGACATACGCCACCAAACGTTTTTCACCCGGGACGTCCTCTCGTGCAATCACTGCAGCATCTCTGACGTCCGGATGCTGCGCTAATTGAGTCTCAATCTCTCCAAGCTCTATCCGATATCCGCGGATCTTCACCTGGAAGTCGTTACGTCCCAGATATTCCACGATACCGTCGGGTCGCCACCTGGCGAGATCGCCCGTCTTATACATCGACGCGACAGGATCACTGCTGAACGGATCTCGAATAAAGCGCTCAGAGGTCAACTTCGCCCTGTTCAGATATTCACGCGCAACACAATCACCTCCGATGTAGATTTCCCCGACAGCACCCAATGGGACGGGTCGACCCAGTCCGTCCAGGATGTATATCTTTGCGTTTGATATCGGGTGTCCTATGGCCGGTAACGCTGGCCACGCCTCCGCATCGCCTTCCAACGTCAACGCCGTCACGACGTGGGTTTCGGTCGGGCCATAATGGTTATGGAGCCGGCAATCCGGCATGCGGTTGAACAGGCTGGTGATCTCCGGAGTGATCCGCAACTGCTCTCCTGCCGTAATGACATCACGCAGGTGCTTCGGCGCTGGCTGTGTGGGGTCGATTCGTTCCGCCAGTGTCTGAAGCATCAGCGGCGGTACAAACAAGCGTTGGATAGCGTCTTTCTCCAACAGTTCCGTCAGTGCACGCGGGTCCCTTCGAGTGGCTTCATCCAGCAAGACCAACTCGCCGCCGGTGCAAAGGGTAGAGAAAATCTCCTGAAAGGCAACGTCAAAGCTCAGGGCGGCAAACTGCAATACTTTGCAAGGCTTGCTGTCCTTGAACGTCGTACGGTGCCATTCGATCAGATTGACCATGGAGCGGTGGGCCATGACCGTACCTTTCGGAAGCCCCGTCGAGCCGGATGTATAGATGACATACACCGGGTTTTCTGAAGTCAGGCCTGATTGCGCTCTCGGAAGGTCCAGAACCATATCGTCATTCAACGCCGTGAGGTTTACGAGCTCAGCCTGGGCGGGCGGCAACACGGAACGCGTTCCCTCCTGGACCAGAACCATTGTCGGCTGAGCATCATTCAGCATGTGCTCGAGACGCTCCGCGGGGTAGCTTGGGTCGAGCGGGAGGTAGGCGCCACCGGCTTTGAGAATCGCGAGCAACCCTACAATCATCTCCAGACTACGCTCCGCGCATATCCCGACGACTGGGACGGCACCTCCCATTCGAGGTCTCAATTCGTAAGCTAGGTTGTTGGCTCTCGCATTAAGCTCCAAATATGTGAGCGAACGGCCGTTAAGAGTCACAGCGATGGACCGGGGTGCGAGTCTGACCTGCTCCTCAAACAGCTCGTGGACCAACTTTTCACGCGGATAATCGGCCTGGGTCGCATTGAACAGCTCCAGAATCTGAGACCGCTCCAGTTCTGGAACGATTTCCAGCGATAGCGCTTCGGTCTCAGATCCGCTCTGGAGTACCTCGACGACCGATTGGAGCGCCGTGCGCAAATACCCATTCACTCGACGCGCATCGATATGGCTATCCGTCTGGACCTTTAAAATGAAGGTGCTCCCTAAATCATCCACCGAGAGTGTGATGGGATAGTTCGTCCGCCCCTTGTTCACAAACAGACTCAAGCCGTTTGCGTTGTCCCAGCTCACACCCTGATTCCGACTCCCATGCCGATAGTTCAACAGGGACGTGAACAGAGGGGCGGTGCCCACGATCTGACTGCACTTCTGAGCTACTGCCAAAGAGGCTTGCTCGTGCCCGAACAAATCCACCAGCTCTCGCTGGACCTGGCCGATCAGGTCTTCTACCAAAACGCCACGCAGCTTCAGGCGAAGTGGCAGCGTATTGATAAACAACCCGACGACGGGACTGGACTCGGAAACCTCTTGTAACCTTCCCGACAAGACAGTTCCGAATACGACATCGTCGCGCCCTGTCGTGTGCGCCACTACCAGACTCCATGCCGCATGGAACAACGTGGCCGAGCTCACTCCGAGCTGACGGGCGCGGCTGCGAATCTGCGCAGCCAATGTGCTGTCCAGCTCCTCCTGAGCCTCGTCGTACCGTCCACTTCCACCATGCACATTGACCACCCCAAAAGGTGCGGTAGGCTCGTCAATGTCCTGCAACTTGTCACGAAAGAAGGCCTCGGCATCATGTCGCTCCCCATAGGCGAGCGAGAAAGCCACATGATTTCGATACGGTACTGGGGGCGCAATCGGTCGAGCCAGGCCATTTAATTCGTCGACGATCTCGGACATGAGGGCCTTCAACGAGATACCGTCGACCGCAATGTGGTGCAGTTGCAGTCGGGCGAGCCACTGAGAGCTGTTTGGATCTTGAGCGATCATCAGGCGCATGAGCGGTGCCTGTCTTAAGTCCAGTCGCTGCCTGCGTGGCTGGACCCATTGCTGAATCTGCTCTTTCAGGTCGACTG
>Ga0105240_10001067_pt1 | contig 48451 bp, 40 predicted proteins | sample KBSC54metaG_FD_80426 | JGI IMG/M metagenome (GOLD analysis project Ga0105240, IMG submission 80426) | Corn rhizosphere microbial communities from Kellogg Biological Station, Michigan, USA - KBS C5-4 metaG | ecosystem: Host-associated > Plants > Roots > Rhizosphere > Soil | place: Michigan, USA... | reverse complement strand
TTTGTTATCATAGAAGCTCTTTATCTTCTATTTCCGTAATTCACACTACGGTTCAGACTATGTCTTAATTTTTATTATTATTATTTTTTATTGGTTACTCTCTAAGAATCTGAGATTATTTTTTTTTATATTTTATATTTTCATTAATTCCTTTTTTGTAATTAAATCTAATTCTTTACTAAATAAATATACTTTTTTGGTAGTTGATATTTTTGTATCTAAGTGTCTTTTAATAGTTCTATACTCTACATCTAAATATTCAGCCGCTAATTTTAAACTATCAAATGGCATATTATTAATTAATTCTAAAGTTTCGTCATTGTACATTCAGACTTTTTTTTATTTCCTAATTTTAATGAATCTACTTTGCCTAGTAGTTTATTTATATCTTTATTTTTAAGCGGTTTACCGAATAAATAAGTTCCTTTTATTCCTTCAGCTTTAAAGGTATCAAGAAAATAACTAATAATAGCTCTACTAATACCTAATTCTTTAGATGCTTGACTTTTAGAAATAAAGGGACTTCCTATTACTAATTCTAAAGTATGAGCATCATAAGCTCATACTGATTGAGCAATATTATTATTAACTTTGAATTCATTAGATAATTTTTTAACTAAGTTAACCTAATTCTGTTACCGGTTTAATTTCTATTATAGATACTTTGAAATGTTCTCAACCTACTAACTTTAAAAATAAATGAAATTTATTATTACTATTAGCCTGTAAATGATTATAGAATCTTCTTTTAAATAGGCTAGTTCTTCCAATATAGTAAATTAAAGGATCATATTTATATTCTATAAGATATATACAACTTGAAGATCCTCATTCTTTTAAAAATTCTGATTTATTATTAATATCTTCACAAGTTGCTAATACTTTATCTTTAAAAGGTATTACTTTTGCATTTCTATCTTTATACAAATCTTTTATAATAGTATGATGAAATAATTTTAATTCTTCAATTGTTAAATTATTGGAATCTTTTTTAGAAAAATCAGTAGAATAATATCTTTTAGAAGAAGCTATATGATTATTTTTTTTACCATATTGATAAGAATTTGATCTATATGTTAAAGAACTATTACTAATTTTTAGTGGAATTATTAAGCTAAATAAAGAATAAATGTATAATATTAAATACATATTTATAAAATTTATAAAAATAATCTGGTCTATAGAGGCATAATTTAATGTTATTAAAATTAATAAAGAAATAATAATTAATATAAAATTTCAGGCGCTCTTGGTAAATTTATAGATTTTTCTTGAATCTCATTTACTAGTCGTTGAACATTTATAGTCTCATCAATAGCTTATATTATAAATAATTAAGGCTATTCCATATCTTATACTAACAAGATAAGTTAAGAAAATTAAACTATACTTTGCTTCAAGTTGACTTTTTACAAGTTTTTCTTGAAATTCACCCGATGTTTTACTTACAATTCTCAAAGTAAGGGGACTGATCGTTAATCCTGCGGAGCAGTTCCAATAAAGTAATAATATTATAAAATTTCGGGCACTCGTGGAAGGATTATTGTTAGCAATACTCACCTTCTAGTCGTTGAACGTTTTTAATCCTTTTTTATTTGCTGAATTAAACTTCGCTTCAAGTTAACTTAATTATAAGTCTTTCTTGAAATTCACCCGATTTATTACCAATTATTCACATAATTGGAGGACAAACTATTATTATTACAGTTTGATTTTATCTTTTTTTAATTATACTATTTTATATTTTGTTTTGATTATATTATCTTTTTTTTTATTTATTTTGAGCTTCAGAAAAAAATAATTTTCCTTTATAATCTTTATAAGTATTTAAATGTTTATTTAAGATACTAATGTGTATACCCAATTCTTTTATAGCTTCTCTTTTTGTTAAAAATGGTTGGTTAGGTAATAATACTAATTCTTTATTTTCATTTATATTATAAACCCATATTTCACTTCTACTATAACTTGCAATATTAAGTTTATTATTTTTTAATTCTTCTAATAAATCTAGCGATATTTCAGTTTGAAATAAAAAAACTAATTTTCCATTTTGCATTGTAGCTAATTTTGTATCTAAATGTCTTTTTACAGTTCTATAATTTATATTGAAGTATTTAGCTGCTTCTTCTAAACTTATAAATGGTTTATTAGTTATTAAATTTAAAGTTTTTGCATCATATGCTCACACTTTTTTTTTATTACCTAATTGTAAATTTTCTGACATTGATTTTAATTTTTTTACTTCTGCATTTGTTAATGGTTTACTGTATAAATATGTTCCTTTTACCCCTTCCGCTTTTCCAGTGTCAATAAAATAATCTATTACTGCTCTACTAATACCTAAAAACTTAGAAGTACTTATTTTTGATTCAAATGGTGCATTATTTATTAGTTCTAATGTTTTTGCATCATATGCTCATACTTTTATTGCTAATACTTCATTTGTTAATGTTTCTGGTGTATTTAATTTGGATGCTTCAAATACCTGAATAAAATCTAATATCGGTTGAGTATAGAATAATTTACCTTTAAATGGTATAGGGGTATCTTTATATTGACTTATACTTGCTATATTTATTTTTAATTTTCTGCTAGCTTCTGATAAACTACTAAATAGTGTATAATTTATATCTATTCCATTTCCATCTATAGTATAAACATATATCGGAATATTTTTGGAAATTTTAACTAAATTATCAGGTTTTAACTTATTTAGTATATCTTTTAATGTTATATTAATTGAAGTTTCAGATATAGTTGAAGAAAATACTGAATTTAATAATGGTAAAAAATATTGTATGAAATAGTTTTCTCTTTCTACTAATTTATCTAAATCACATACTTCTATTATAGATATATTAAAATGTTCTCACCCTATTAAATTTAATAATAAATGAAATTTTGAGTTTGTTTCAGCATTTAAGTGATTATATAATCTTCTTTTTAATAAAGTAGTTCTTCCTATATAATATATACAGGGGTCATATTTATATTGAATTAAATATATACAACTTTTTGAGCCTCATTCTTTTAAAAATTCTAATTTTTTATTTTTATCTAATACATTATCACACGTTGCTAATATTAATTCTTTATTAAATGGTTTAACATTTGCTTTTCTAACTTTATATAATTCTTTTATATGCTCTGAATGTAAATCTTTAATATTATCTATGTTATAATCTTTAGATTTTTCTTTAAAATTTAAAAATCTAGTAGTGTGAATATTTCTTTTTTGAAAATGTAAAAAATCTGGTTTTTTATTAAAATTTGCAAATAATAAATTATTATTTTTAGATTGGGTATTTCTTTTGAACAATTTAAATATAATATTAATTATATTAATTATTAAATTTTTCATATATTTTATGAAAATATAAATAATATAGTATTTTATTAGATTAGATAAATCACAAAATATAAAATTAGTAAATCTATTATAAGATAAACCTTTGGATTTACTGTAAAATTCTCATCCCGCTAGCAATATTCCATAAGTAGATAAAGATGATACTGCTAATAAGTAGAATATACCTAAATTTAAATCTACTACTGTTAATCCTGGACCATACAATAAAAATTTTGATATAAATTAATACTAGAAATTTACTTACTTCTCCCCCTATTCATTCCCTTTTGTAATTCTCTAATTTTAATAACATTTTCTTCGAACTTATGTTCTTTTTTTTTAACTATGTCCGAAACTAAACATCAATCATTAAAATCTAAAGATTTTACACCTAATATCGGATTTATAGTAAAGAAAGGTATAATTAATTCATTAATTTCAGAAAATTTTGTAACTTTGAAATCTATTACATTCTCAGTTTTTCTTAAATAATTATGCCCACAATTAAGATATTGTCTAATTGTAGTTAATAATATATCATCTCTTTCATGCTGAGTTATTTTGAATAATAGAGATTTAAATATACCATTGTCTAATAAAATTGAGAAATTACCTTCAGCTGAAGCAAACCCGGCTATCCATTGAGGATGTGGGATAACGCAGATTTCTCTTAAAGGTCTGGGAACTGGAATAGTTTCGGGGAACATTAATTGTAATTCTTTAGATAAACCAAAATTTAAGGTTGCTCTTATGTTTATAATTTTTTGTATACCTTGTAAAGTTAAATGTTCTTTCAATTGCATAATAGATACAATTTCTTTAAATAATAAATAATCCCCTCTTTTTCTAGAAATTAAAGGATATTTATCAAAAAATTTTATTATTTCTATTAACTCATTTAATTTTCTAACTCTAAAGGCACAAGTAGATTGATTACTACTTACATTACCTATTCCACCTAAACTCTCTTGAATTCTTAATAAAATAGGGTAATCTCTAACATGAAGTTTAATTTGAAAACATAGTTGTATTTCTCAACCTAATTTATAAGAGGAATTTTTTATAACACTACATGAAAAACAACCTTCTCCATCGGTAAATCCTGTAATAAATCAAGGATGGATTTGTAAATCGTCCTTTTTATTATCTCTTGGTGTAGCATAGTGACAATCACTATTAATATTTAAAGAATTAAAACCATTTAATGGTGAATCGTAGGAAATTTTAGTATACATATTTAACCTTAGCTTATTTCTAAGCTCATTAGAATACATCTTAAATATATGCAAAATACTCTATACAACTCCTCGCCCGCTCATTTATTATAACGAGATAGATGAACATAAGGAACCCTACTGTATAGTGTGAAGATTGCAAATATTTATAGCCGTTTACTCTTTGCTCTTTTACAATTGTATAAGAAATCATACAATTGATTTAGATCCGCGATCGCCCATTACTCTTTAAAGTATCTTATTTATTGTTACCTTACATGAGTAATTACTTCATCCACTATACACTTTCGCATAAAGTTTGGTAAAATAAGCTTTAGGGGTTCCCCGGAATTTGACTATATTACCCTATAATCCTAAGGTATTACTGCATATCCTAATAATGCAAATATTAATGTTATTATTGGACCTAAGAAAAATAATATAATATTAGACTGTGTAGGGTACACATATTCTTTTACTAATAATTTTAATGCATCTGCAAATGCCTGTAACAATCCATAGTACGAATTCTCTTCCTTTAGCCAATTATTTTTATTTAATAATACAGGCAGAGTTAGAAGACATTACCTCTATCAATTTGTATAAATTGCTTGATTCTTTCGAATAGAGTCTGACTATATCTTAAGCACTACTTTGTAATGCCAACCAACTTTTAGTCGATGAACTGCATACCGTTATAATTAATTATAATTGGTACTTGGCTGCGGATTACCTATTTCCTTTCGTGCATTTATTTCGATTTTACTATACCTCGAGTCATTACCTGAGCCATAAATATATTACTATACTTACTTAGTTGAAATAACTTTAAGGGTTTCCCGCAATTTGATGGTTTATAGCAATAGGTTTACTATTACTTAGGCTAAAAAAAAGTTTCTCAGGCTTTTTTTTTATGTCAATCTGTAGATTATTTATAGTTTTTTACTATAAAAATATAAATCTTTATATGATATATTTGTATCTAAATACTTAATTATAGTTTTTGTACTAAATTTTAACTCTTTAGCTGCTTCAGATCTAGAATTAAAAGTAGGCTCATTATTATTTATTAACTCTAATGTATCATTAACACTTTTATAGACTCATATACTAATTCTTTCATTTTTTTTTATTTTCAAAACTTAACCCTTTAATATCTTCTATTGTTAATTCTTTAGAATAAAATAAAACTAATTTACCATCTTTTAAAGTAACTTTATTAGTATCTAAATGTCTTTGAATTGATCTAGAATCAACTTTAAAATATTCAGCTGCTTTTTGCATACTATTAAAATTTTCCATAGGTGATTCTAGATTATCTATTTCATAAACTCAAACTACACAATTATTGGTTTTTCTTAACTTAAACATATCTGTAAGTTTTTCCAATTCTAATTTATTTAATTCTTTACTAAATAGATAATAACCATTTATACCTCCTTTTATTCAATTATCTAAATGATAAGTGATAGTTCTAAATTGAACGTTTAAAAATTTAGCTACTGCCTCTTTGGATTTAAATTTTAATATTTCTCCATTTTCATTATAAATTCAGACTTTTTTAGTTAAAGTTCTATTAAGTTCTAATCCTTCTGAAGCTTTACAAACTAAATCATTTATTAATGTTAAATCTGTAATAATACTAGTGAAAAATAAATTACTTTTATAAGGTACATTAGTATTTAAATATCTTTTTATAGTATCTCTAGCTATATTAAGCTCTTTACTTAAAGCATTTAAACTATTATATTTAGTAAAATTTGGATTAATTTGACCATTAGTATAATTATAAACATAAATCAATATTCCAGAATACTCTGAATTAAATTCTATTTCTTCTTGTTTAGTTTTTAGTTTATTATATAAGGTATCATATATAAGAGATTCACTAAAATTACTTTTAAAAACTGTATTTAATATAGGTAAATACTCTTTTAAATAAAAATTTTCTCTTTCATTTTGCACGTCTAAGTCGCAAATCTCTATTATAGAAAAACTAAATTTATCTCAACCTACTAAATTAGCAAATAAATGAAATTTGTCGGATGACTTGGTTTTTAAATGAGTACTTAATCTATTTTTAAAATCTTTAGCTCTCCCTATATAATATATATTTTCATCCTCCTTGTACTTTATTAGATATATTCCTCCTTTCTCTTTATATTTATCAAAAAATAATTTTTTATTTTCGATGGAAGTTAAATTATCAAGACTATCAATTAATTCAGAATCAAATAATTTAACCGGAGCGATTCTATCTTCATATAATGTTTTAGCTACGTCATCTTTATATTTTGAAGAACTATGAAATAATCTTACAGATTGACATATCGGATTTAGGCTTAAACCTACTATATTCACGATCATCAAATTTATCATACAAATTACAATAATATTATTCTTTTCTTCCTTTATTCATACCATCTTTTATTATTATTATTTTATTTAAACCTGATTCAGTTAAATGGTCTTTATCTTGCATTAATTTAACTACTTTTTTAAAATCTACATAATCTTGGGTTTTGATACCTATAATCTCATACTTATCAAAAAACGGTATTAATTTGTCAGTTAAATCCGTAAATTTTGTAACTACATACTGTACTGAATCAGAATCTTTATAAACATTACCACAATTTAAATAATCTACTATACTTTCCATTAACTCTTTATCTCTAGAATGTTGACTCAACTTAAAAGTTAATATAGTTTGTAAACCTAATAAAGAACTCTCTAATTTTTTTAATCTTACATTAAAACAACCTTCTCCACTACTAAACCCTGCTAATCAATTCGGATCTTTAATTAATTGATTTTCAATTAAAGGTCTTTGAATAGGTAATACCTTAGGGAAGGCTAATTTTAATTCATCTGATAAACCTAAATTTAGATTAGTTTTAATAGCTACAAGTTTTTCTATACCACTTGTTGTTAAATGTTCTTTATTAAGCATTAAGTTAACTGCTTGTTTAAATAAAAGATAATCGGCTTTTTTTTGAGTTATTAATGGATATTTTTCAAAAAAAGGTATTAATATATTAGCTATACTATCTAAAGAACTAACTCTATACTGTACACTATATTTTCCTTGTTTAGAAATACTTCCAATATTACCTAAATAATTATTTAGACTTTCTAAAATAGCCTTATCTTTTACATGTAATCCTATAGAAAATCTAGCTTTTACTGTTCAGCCTATTTTATTTTTAGGTTCTCTTAAAATTAGTATCATAAATGATCCTTCTGCATCACAAAACCCTGTAATAAATCAAGGATTTAATGAATTTCCATCTATATTAGAACATGTGGAAGTAGAATAATACTTATTATTAATTTGGTTAGAAAGGACTTTGACTAGATAATTTCTTTCGAAATCCATTAGAGTACTCCTTAAATAGGGTTTTTTTCCGTATCAATTGCCGTCTACTCTTTGCTCTTTTACAACTTTAGAAGTTGATTTAGATCCGCAGTTGTCCACTTCTCTTTCGATCATCTTAAGGATTGTTACTTTAAATAAATCAATATTTTTACAAATTTGTAAATTAATTTTATTTACTAGTACCGTCAGCTTTAGGAGTTTCTCGGAGTTTGACAATTTAACCCTGGATAATGGTATCCTACACCATTTGATAGGTCCTAATCTTCTTTGCATACTTGCCATTGTTTTTCTTTCTGCAATAGTAACATACGCTACTACTATTAAAGAAGGAACTATTACTATTAATGATTCTATTACTGTTATCATTTATTTTTTCTTTTTTTTATATATTTTTAATATATTTAATATATATTATGCTGAAGTGATTCGAACACTTATATTAAGTTTAATTAACTTATAACTTATCCCATTAGTTTACAACAATTTTGTGTAAATTATTATATAATAAAATAATTTACACTTTTTTTTAACTTTTTATGCTTATTATTTATTTTTATTTACACGATTTTTAATTAAATTTACCCACTAATTCTTTTTTTATTCATTCCATTTTTTATTTTTAAAATTTTTTCTATTCCTTCTGGAGTTAAATGTTCTTTATTTTGAATGATTATACAAGCCTTTACTCAATCTTGAAACTCGTGTTGTTTAACACTTTGTAAAGGATATTCTTTTAGAAAAGGTAAAATATTAGTTAAAATATCATCCAACTTACCAACTTTTAAATCAATAACTGTTTGACAACTTTTTTTTACCAAATAACCACAATTTAAATATTTTATTATATTTTCTAATAACAAGTTATCTCTAATACTTTGAGTAATACTAAAAGTTAGTCCAACATAAGAAGTATTTTTATCTGAAGAAGTACCTGCTTGTGATTTTATAATGAAACACCCTTCACCATCTATAAGTCCTGTTAATCATTGTGGATGAGGTATTACTTGATTAGTAAATATAGGTTTAGGTTCACATATAATATGTGGAAAACTTTCTATTAATTTTTCTGTAAATCCTTTATTTAAATTAGCTTTTAATTTCAATATTAATTCAAAATCTTCTGGAGATAAAATTTTATTATTAGCTTTTATAAAAACAATTTGCTTAAATAATTCAAAATCTACTCTTTTTTGAGTAATTAAGCCGTATTTTTCAAAATGAGGTATAATTACATCATTTAAAACTTTTACAGAATTTACTTCAAAAGAAAGTTTAGAATCACCCTGTTTATAAATAGTTCCTGCATTAAAAAATTCTTGTATTCTTTTCAATAAAAGCTCATCTCTTTGATGTAATAAAATTTTAAACCTACATATTATATTTCACCCTAATTTTCTAGATTTATCTTCATAAATACTAACCGTAAAAGATCCTTCTGCATCTACAAATCCTGTTACTCAATTTGGATCTAAAAAAGCTGAGGGCTCGGGTTTATTATAGCTACTAGTACTATATGATCTAATACCTAATCTAGGTTTATTAATTAAATTTACTTTTACTATTCTTTCTTGGGATAAGTTATAAGAAATATAAAAATTTATTATCTTTACGCATATTATAATTATTAATAATACAAATGGGATTAATATCATTTTAACCTTTTAAATTTAATGTTATATTTTTAATATAATTAATATATGTTATGCTGGAGTGACTCGAACACTCAATATGTAAACACCAAAAGTTTATGACTTACCTATTAGTCTACAGCATATTTGGGTTTATTATAACACATTATTCTGTTTTTTTATTATATCTTTTTATTTAATTAAATTTAAATATTTTTTATTACAATTATTATTTTCTCTGATTTTTTTATTTTTTAATAATTTAATTTAATGAATTTCCTAAATAAACCTTTTTTAGAGTAAGAAAGGAATCGAACCCATAATCATTTTATCTGCAATAAAATTGTAAACCTTTTACACATACTCTTTAACTTTGTAAAGGTAAACTTACAAATGCGTGTGGTTTAGGTGGTGAATTTAAACATCATTCTAAACTTGCATATGATCTATTTAATATAGTTTGTAAGTAATCACTAAAGAATTGTGGTATTAATCAAGGATTTCTTGATACTGCTTTTCCTTCAACTAATTGTAGATAAACCATATTATTATCTTCCTTTATTCATTGTAGCTTTTATATCAAGTATTTGATTTAATCCTTCTTCTGTTAAATGGCCTTTAGCTTTTATAATTTCAGCAGCTTCGCAAAAATCTGCAAAATCTAATGCTTTAGTTCCATGAAGAGAATTAGCTTTAAAAAAAGGTATAATAATATCAATTATATCATTAGTTTTATAAACATGGTATTCACATGAATCTTTATCCGTTGATATGCTATAACCACCACAATTAAAATAATTTACTAAACTTCCCATAAGAGCAGAATCTCTAATATCTTGTGTTACTATATATCCTAAAAATATTGAATAACCTAGTTTATAAGAATCTGATTTTCTAGTTCTTACTGTAAAACTTCCATCTCCTTCAGAAAATCCAGCAACTCAATGAGGGCTTGGTATTTCCTGTATTTCAACTACCGGTCTTTCTACTGGTTTAGTATTTGGAAATTGTGTTATTAATTCTTCAGATAATCCTATTCCCATACTAGCTCTTAAATTTACAATTTCTTGTAAACCTTCTTCTGTTAAATGTTTTTTAGCTTTAAAAAGAACAAATGCTTGTGCAAAGAATTTAAAATCAGCTAATTTTTTAGATACCAGAGGATAGTTATTAAAGTGATCTATTATTACCCCTAACTCAGCAAGAGTTTGAAAAACTAATTGACAACTTGAAGATTGATTATTATAAATTTTACCAACTCCAAAGAATTTTACTAGTTTTTCTAATAAAAATTTATCTCTATTGTGTAAATTTAATTTAAAAATTAATTTAGGATAATATTTATTATTTTTTTTTATTATTGATACTGAAAAACTTGATTCTGCATCACATAATCCAGTAACATAATAAGGATCTAATTTAGATTCAACTTTACTACTAAATTTTCTTTTATTGCTTCACTGGTATTGCAAATATTGAACTTTGTAAAGGTAATGATACAAATGCGTGTGGTTTAGGTGGTGAGTTTAAACATCACTCTAAACTAGCATAACTTCTGTTTAAGATTGTTTGTAAGTAATCACTAAAGAATTGTGGAATTAATCAAGGATTTCTTGATACTGCTTTTCCGTATACTAATTGAGCGTATACAAGATATAAGAATAATCATGTAGCTACAACTGATATTATAGATCCGAAACTACTTACTAAGTTTCATCCTGCAAATGCATCAGGATAATCTGATATTCTTCTAGGCATTCCTTGTAAACCTAAGAAGTGCTGTGGGAAGAAAGTTAAATTTCACTTAATGTGGACTATAACTTAATTATTATTTATTAAAATTTAATAATAATTTTCTTCTTTTAGTCTCTGAGGATCCTACTAAAATAATTATTATTTTTTGGTTTCCTGCTGATTCACTAGATTAATTTAAGATTATTACTTAATCATTAATAGATTATAGTACTTAAACTTTATTAGTGTTCCTAGCATATAGAAGAATTGGTAGGAGCAAATTATTTTATTTTTGTTTAGGTTTAGATTGTATTATTCATTCTTGATTTTTAAGTATTATTCATTTATTAGTATCAATATTTTGTTTAATATAAGTTCATCTTACATTAAAATATTGTCTAGCACCGTTGATTGATGGGAATATTAATTCTTCTCCGGTTTTACTATAACAAAAAACAAATTTTCCTCCAATTCCATATTGAGGGGCTAATTCCCCTTTTAATCCTTTTATGGGATGATTATTTTCTAAATAAAATTTTTTTATACCTTTACTTATAGCTTTTCTTACTTCAATTGGAGTTATATTTCCAAAATTTGGATGATTTTCTTTACCTAATAATTCTTTTAATTTATTAATTGTTTCAATTTTGTGTTTATAACCCGTAGAATTTCCAGCTATAGATAATATATTATAAGTAGGTTTATAAAAATCTATTCATTTTTGTTCTAAAGCTATACAAGTTTGAGAATCTTTTTCACAAAATTCTTTAATTCCTAAAGAAAAATTTTCTAAACCATATTTTTTCATAGCTCTAATTATAATAGATTTACTTAATTTATCAGAATTAGTATAATAAAAATAACTTACCATTCTTTTACTTAAATTAATACTACTTCCTACATATAATTCATTGGTAATATTATTTATAAAAATATAAACTCCTGATTTATTCTTTAATTCACTATAAATATTTTTTTTATTTTCTAAAACATTTTCAAAAAAAAGAACGAATTCTTTAGGGTCTATTGGTAATTTTTTATCTTTAGAATTACTATACAATCTTTTTCCCTTTTTAAAAATACTTCCCTCTTTTTTTACTCCTATAAATAATATTCAGAAATGTACTTTTCCTAATAATATATTATAATCTAACCCTAATATTTTAGGTATTCAATAATATCATGCACTAAATATTGCAAATACTGCTCCCATACTTAATACATAATGGAAATGAGCTACTACATAGTAAGTCATCAATAATTTAATAACATACGTCACTACTCACGTAGTGGATTGGACTATATCTTATCTACTAATTTAACTTAATAAATTTTCAACTGTTACGTTTAGTCTCTACGGATCCTACTGACAAAAAAAATTTTTTTTTGGTTTCCACGGTATTATCTTATATTTGTAATTATTATTTGCATTTTAAATAATTTATAAGACTTCACCTACCAAAAAATAATATAAACTTTTGCTTTGGTTACCACGGTATTATCTAGAATTTTTCTCTTATTTATAGCATTTTATAATAAGTAATTATAAATATACCCATTAACTTTTTTTTACATTAGTGAATCTCTATTATATTTATTTATTTAACCCTTCTCTAAGTAATTTAATTTTATTAAATCCTTCAGGAGTTAAATGTGCTTTAGATTTAATTAATAACACAATTTCTTTAAATAATAAATAATTTTTAAGTTTATTTCCTTGTAGTTGATAAGCATCAAAATGAGCTAAAACTATATTTATTAAATCAGAATTTTTACTTATATAAAATCTTACTGAATTTCTAGTTAAAGAACTATTTATAAAACCTATATTTTTAAAAAATTTTTGTATTCTATTTAATAATAAAATATCTCTACTGTGTAATTCTATTATAAAAGTAGCTATTATTTTATTAGTCTTAGCTGAAATATTTACTGAGAAACAACTTTCCCCTTCAGAGAATCCACTAATATAATTAGGATTTAATGGAATATCTACATCCTCTAAAACAGGTTTATCTATTGCTTTTACATCTGGAAAAATACCTTTTAATTTATCTGATAATCCTTTATTAAGAACAGATTTAATAGATACTATTTTAGATAATCCTTCTTTTTGTAAATGTTCCTTATTTAATATTAATTCTGCACATTTAACTCATAAATCATAATCTAATTTTTTTATTCCTTGTAAAGGATATTCTTTAAAATGGGGTATTACATATTGATATATATCATTTAAGCTAGTAATTTTTAATCTAGCGTCTTTTCTAGTAGAAGGTATAGAAATGTTCCCTGCTTCTCCAAAAAAAGATTTTAATTTATATAATAAATCTATATCTTTAATGTGTAAATTTATTTCAAATGATAATTGTACTTGTCTTATTTTATTAGTCTTAGATTCTAATTTTATAAAAACTATAAAAGAACCTTCAGCATCTACTAATCCAGACACTCAATTAGGATCTAATAAATTTTTGTCATTTTTTTTATAATTTAAACTTGAAAATGATTTAGTTAATAAAGCAGAATTAAAAAATAACCCCTGATTTTTTATAGTTGTAGACACATTTTGCATATTTATAATTACAACCATAATTATTAATAAAACTATCTCTGTAAAGATACAATGATTTAAATAAGTCAAAAATCTATTTTAATAATAATTTTTTTCATGGTTAATTAAACCTAGACTTCACCGTTAGCAATAAATACCGAAAAGTGTATGAATCTTTTCACAGTAACAAGACAACACGACACTTACTATTTTTCAAATTCTTTAATAAATTTATTTAAAGACTCTTTTTTTTCACCAAATAATGGATAATTAATACAATGTGCAATTATTTTTTTTAAAATTTCTTTTCTATAAACTTCTAAAGAATAAAAATTTCTATAAGGATTTCTAACTATATTAATTGCTTCAAAGTATTGTTTTATGGCTTCAATTAAAAATTTATCATCATTTTGCCCTATAGAAAAAGAATGATTTTTTGCATTTCTTAAAGAAAAACATCCTTCGGCTTCTATAAAACCAGATAGTCATTCTTTAAAATAAATAGGCGCTTTAAATGGAGAATTTATAATATTAATTTGTTCTTTATATTTTAAATCTCTATTAATAAAATAGTCTTCTATTGAGGTATTATTTAAACAAGATTTTAAAAAAGCAAGTTGACATATTTTTTTTGAAGTTAAAGGTGGGTATTTATCAAATATTCCTATTATTTTTACAATATCTTCTTTTTTATTAACTACTCATAATACATCATCTTTTACTTTTCTTACTGACCCTCCAATTACTTTAGCTATTTTTATTAACATCTCGTAATTTAATTTATCATTTTTTAATTTTATTACTAATCTATACTGTAATAATTTTTTTCTTCAATGGTTAACTTGAATACTTCCATCTCCATCCATAAGACCTACTCAAAACATTTTTATATATTCATCCTTATTTGCAATTGTACTAATAAATCTTTTACCTTTAGCTAAAAACCCTATTGATGTTATAGTAGTAACTAATAAAGTATCGTGGAATGCTATATCTAATGAAGCATTAGCTAATACTACTCCACTCACATATTTATATTTTAATTATCTAATTCTATGATAACTAAATCTGTATCCTTTGTACGTAGTATTTTTTTCAATATTAGATTTTATTGTTTCATGGGAAATATTTAAAGCTTTTGATACTGCTAATATTCCATCAAATTTTTGTAAAAACTCTCCATCTTTAAATACAAAGATAGCTTTTCTAATATGTTTTTGTGATTTCATTTCTTCTATTAAATTTACATATTCATTTGTAGAAATTTCTATTAAAGGTTTATCATACTCATTAAAAGGATGTTTAGATATATATCAAGAAGATCTAAATAAAGATTCATTTTCTATAGATCTTTTTAAAGAAATACAAATAGAAGCATTACCTAATGATACAGCTAATGATTTTAAAGATGGTACTATAACTAATAATACTTTAAATTCATTATAAATATATATAGATCCTGAAGATTTAGATTTAGAAATTTTTAATTTTGTTTCTTCTGAATGAGGTATACTATTATTTCTAGCTGCTTCTTTCACTGAGTTATATTCAGGTTTAATTTGCTTAATTCAAAAAGTTTCTCTTTCTTCTAAATTATGTATATTTAAATCTACTTCTTCTATAATTATGAAAGCAAAATTTACAAGACCATATTTTAATATAGCACTTGATATAGGTCTTCCTTTTTGCATTGCTGCTAAAGCAATGTTAAAATAATTATATAGTCTAACTTTTATTGATCTCGTACTACCTACATAACATTTACCATTTAATTTATTTACAATCATATAAATATATCCTTTTTTATCACCTTTAAATTCTTTATATAATTCTTTTCTATCTTTATAGAAATTTTCAAATATTTTTAATGCTTTATTGGGATTTAATCTTTCTAATGCATTAGATATGTTTTTATTTAATAAAATTAATGAACCCAAAAATAATATAATTCCACTTACTTTATTTAAGTAACCCAAAAGGATTTATTAACTAAATCTTAATACATAAGAGATAATCAAATAATACTTTAAAGTAAAGTATTTTTATTTTTTTTTATTTATTATTATTTATTCTTTCATAACTAAAAATATATTCATTATATTTACCACTAAATTTAGCATATTTTTTTATTATACTTTGGTTTATATCTAATGCTCTTTCAGCATCTTTTACTCCATCAAATTTAGATATAAATTTTAAATCTAAATCATAAACAAATACAGCTTTTCTAATATAATTATTATTAATAATTTCTAATACTAATTCATTACATTCTTTTGAACATCAATTCGATATTAATGGTTTATCACTAATATTTAATGGTATATTACTAAAATATCATTCTCCTCTAAATATAGTTTCATTTTTAATATTAGAAACTATAGTAGCATGATTTGATTTTATTAAATTAGCTAAAGTTTTTACTGATGGTAAAATAACTAATAGCTCATGGAAAGAATTATAAACATATACTGGATATGCTGAATTAGCTTCAATCATTCTTAATTTAGCTTCTATGGAATGATTTTTATTATAGAAAGGATTATTTTCACCTATTAAAGCTTTCGCTATTAAATTTTTGGTTTTAACGGAATGAATTCTATTTTTTGCTAATTCTGATAATAATTCTTTAGTTTCTTCTGTATGTTTATAACCTAATGAAGAATAACCTTGTTTTAATACATTATAATATGGTATTAGTGCTGTGATATAATAAGTTTCTCTACTTGTTAAATTAGTAGGATTTACATATTCTAAGATTAATAAAGAAAAATTAGATTGATCATATTTTAGTAAAGCTTTTACAATAGGCATATTATTATTTTGTTTACTTAATAAAAAATTATTATTTAAATAACTTCTCATTCTATTTGCTAAATTAACAGAACTACCTATGTAAATATTACCATTAATGTTATTTACTAAACAGTAAACACCTGATTTATCTTTTTCATCTTTTAATATTTTAACTTTATCATTTTTTAAACTTTTATATACTTTTATTGGATTATATTTATTATAATCTTCACCTGATAAAGAATTATCTGTTAATGTTGAATATGTATTAATAAACATTAATTTATTTAAACTTACTAATAATAAATAAAAATATTGGACTATAACTTCTAAAAAATAAGTGCTACATCTAGTCTCTGGGGAACCTACTCATAATTTTAAATTATTTTGGTTTCCTGCTGATTGCTCAAAATTATGTATTATCACTATAATTTCTATTAATATTATTAGTAACATAATTATTAGAACTTCCCAGCATTTGGTAGCTTTTAAAGGGAGAACTAAGTGGTTTATAGATCCTCCTATTGTGAACATAAATACAAATCCTAATGCAAATAACATATAAGGTGTCATATGTATTGATCCTCCATAACATGTAGCTAATCAACTAAATATTTTTATTCCTGTAGGTACTGCAATTATTAAAGTAGCTGCTGTAAAATAAGCTCTTGTATCTACCTATTAAATAATAATCTAATTAATTTTAATATTAATATATTACTTAATACGGACTATGTCTTATTCCTTATTACAAGGAAGTTCCCGTTTAGTCTCTGAGGAACCTACTAATATATTTTATATATTTTGGTTTCCTGCAAGTTGTATAAGATTAATAATTTTTACGTATTATATTAAATTTATTTTTTCTATTTACTAGCTCCGCCAGTCTAAGAAATATAATATTTATGCCGTATATTAATTTTTAAATAGTTTCTTGCATATAGGGAATTTATACTTCATATTTTTTATTCAAATATGAACGACGTATATGAGTTAGCTAGATACCTAATTTATAAAGCATAGACTCATGCATATAAGGTAAAACTAGAGTTTTTACTATTTCTACTGATTTAGCTAAAATATAAATTCTAAAATTACCTCCAGATTTATGAATAGAACACTTTATTTCATATCTATTCATTAAATACTCAGAAAGTCTAATAACATCATCATGAGAAAAACTATCAGTACATAAATATAAACCTTTGGATGTTCCTCTAGATCCGTCTTGCATGATTCAATGTGCTAAAGCTAAAGGAGTTAATAGTGATAAATCTATAGGAACTATTTTTAGATTACCATTATAAAAATTATAATAAAATTCATTTAATAAAGGTAAAGCTCTACTTCAAAAATTTAATGATGTATATGTTTTTCCTGTTCTGTTATCAGTATAAGTATATTCTCTATATTTTCCAGAACATATACTAGATAATTGATTAAATACAAATAAAAAATAATTTTTTTGAAATTCTGCTTGAGTAAACCCAAATCTGGCATTTTTTCCTCTGGGAGGCATTTCTATTTTCCCATCACCTAATAGAGAACCAAAAATAATTTCTTTAAGTTTATCATCATCTTTTGTTTTTTCATTTTTTATATTTTCACTCTGATTTTTTTCTTTATGCATAAAGCCTATCTTACTAAATAGAGTAAAAAGAATTAAGCTCGCTAATTCATCTAATCCTACAGTATACATGTGGTGCAAAAAGGTTAGCAGATATTATTCATACCTACCCACTTATATTTTATAAGTGCTTCTTTTACAAGAAGAATCGGACTATATTTTCATCTTTTTTATTAATTATTTAAGCGCTGAACCTGTTTTATTTGTTAAACTATTATTAATATTTATTTCTTTTTGTATTTTTCTTACTTGAGCTAATCCTTCTTCATTTAAATGATCTTTATTTATTATAATATTATATATCAATAATCAATTATCATAAGAAAGAGCTTTTTTAGTTAATAACTGGTATTTATTAAAATATGTTATTATCTCATTCATATTTTTAAACCCAGTAGCAGTATATCTATAAGTATCCATAGTATTAGATCTTAAAGTTACTTTCCCAAATCCAAATAAATCTTTTATAATGTTAAGAATTGCTTCATCTTTTTGATCAAGTAAAAATCTCATTTTTATAACGTGGCCTAAAGCATATCTTGCATTTGAAGTAATTGACACATTAAAACAACCTTCTGCATCTGTAAATCCAGATAATCAAGCATCTTGTAATGTTATAGAAACAGCTTTTTCAATAAATATTATTGTATTTTCTCCAAATTTTTTATTTCAAACATTAATTCACAATGATAATTGTTTAATTCTGTGTGTTAAAGCTAAATTACCATTAAATAAAAAAGCTAATAAAAGTATTTGTGATTGATTATCTACAATTAATCTATAAAAATCATTTTTATTACCGCTTGTTCCTTGTGGAAAATGTTTAACATATCCTATACCTAATGTTTTATGAACATGGTATAAAATATTACTTTCTTTTTGAGTTAAAACAAATCTAACTCTAGTATTATTTGCAAAAGTTTGAATTGCTCCATCTCCTTCTACAAATCCTATAAATCAAGTTAATCAATTATCAGGTATTTGTTGCGCATTTATTCCAAATAAATTTTTATAATAATTATGGAATAATAAAAAATTAAAAGATGTTCTGCTTGTAGTCTCTGAAGCGCTCTGTGTTTTACTTTTCATTTCGTACAGGGACAGATTGCTTGCTGGTTTTGTATAGCTATATAGAGTTTTACTATTCAAAGTCCCATATAGCACTAAACCGTTCCAGCATATAGCAGAATAAATTAAATAAATCCACATATCACTATGTGGTGAAGCCAAAAATCAACTTCATACTACAAATCCTAATATTCCTATAGACATCATTGCATAGCAATATTTTGTTGTATTTAATAAAAATTATTTTTTTCTATTATTATTCATTTTTAAATTTAAAGATTTAATTTTATTTAATCCTTCTTTAGTTAGATGACCTTTTAGAACCATTATATTTATACATTCTTTAAAACAATCATAATCTAATTGTTTAATAACAAATAATGGATAAGCATCAAAATGTGGAACTATTTTATTAGAAATATTATTTATATCTTGAACTATAAAATCACATCTAGAAGGTCTTATATCTACAGACCCACAAGAAAAAAACTTAATAAATAATTTCATTAATTCTAAATCTTTAACATGTTGAGCTATATGGAATCTACAATAAACTTTTTCTCCTAATTTATAATCTTTTGCAGGTCTTACATAGATAGAGAATCCCCCATCACCGGCTACAAATCCTGATACTCAATTAGGATCTAAATTTTCAGGTAAATTTACTATTGGCTTATCAACTGGCATTATATCAGAATAATGGCTAAATACTTTTGAAGACATTCCTTTATTAATTGAAGCATAGTAAGAAAGTACTTCTAAAAATCCTTTTTCAGTTAAATGATCTTTATTTAAAATAATTTCTACTACTTTAGTTCATAATAAAAAATCTCCTCTTTTTTTACTTATTAATGGATAATTCATAAAATGTGGAATAATATAATCTTTTATATAATTAACATTTGTAACTCTATATACCGCTTTTTCTCTATCAGGTCTATGATAAACTGCACCTATTCCAAAAAAATCTTTTATTTTGTGTAAAATATCAATGTCTATCTCATGTAAATTTATTTCAAATGACACTCTGACTTTTTTAGTTTTAGATATTTCTATTATTACAGAAAAACAACCTTCTGCATCTACAAATCCTGTAACTCAATTAGGGTCTAGTTTATCACTTAAATGATTAATGCTTAGATTTTTCTTTCCATTTTTATTAAATACATTTATAGCCTTCATTCATTGAAAACTTATAAATTTACAAAATAATGGACTTTCTCTTAATCATTCTGAATGAATGATACTTCATTTTAAGTCTCTGAAGTTACTAATTATGTAATTATATAATTTAGCAACTTGCTGATTACTCATTGTAATATCTTTAAGATTTTCACATTTAGATTTAATAACCGCTAAAGTACTTAAAGCCTTAGAGACTCTCAGCATTTTATGAAGATTCATATAAATATTATTTAATATGGGCCTACTTTTGACCATTCCTAAATACTAATGATAAAATTTATTATCATTTTGGACCATCTCTTGGTCAATTAATCTCTTTCCTAATATTATAATTTTTCAGATACTATACTATTTCATTTTATTAGATAATGTTTTCATGTTTTTCCTAAAACTGAATCAACTGAAGCTTTATGTGCGTGAAGTTTTCTTAGCTCGTAAAATTTATTAACCATATTTATTCTTACCATTTTTTCAGATCTGCAAGGATTAATTTTAAAATATTCATTAATTAAAGATAAAACTTCTGTTTTTTTATAGCAAGTTCATTTAAATGCCTCTTGTTTTACCATAGGATAGATTGTACCTCCGTATAATTTAACTAAAGCATCTAAAATAAATCTATTTTTTTGAGTAGCTGTTATAAATATTTGTCCTGAAGCATCATTTAAATAAATACTACCATCAGTGTCAAAAAATCCTGATAATCAGCCATTAAAATATGTTAATGTTATAGGATCTTTTAATTCTAAGTTATATTTATCACAAATTTTTCCTAACTGTAAAATTCTTGTAGGATTTTGTAATAAACCATTAACTTTATCAATTAAATTTAATAAACCTTCTTTATGATGTAATCTATATCTCAAGTAATTATCACCACTATGTAATTTTACCGATCCTCCAAATTTTTGTTTTATTAAATATAAACATTTTTTATCTCTAAGTTGTGTTACTATTTCTAAACTTGCAAATCCTTTTTTTGATAATAAAAAACAACCATCTCCATCAATAAATCCTGCCAATCACTCATAAAATCTTTCATCACTATCTTTTTTAGGTAAATTTATATTATCTTTATTAATATTAGTATCTACTTCATCAATATTTATTATATCATTTATTGATTCCTTACATAAAAATATAAAATTTTGGAAAAAGTATTTAAATAAATAAATTATGCTTATTAAAGGCATAATTGACCACAAACATATGGCCTCTGAGATTCCTACTCACATGCTTAACTTAAAAAATTCTATTATTCTAAGTTTAAAGTTTTCACTTTGTGCTTTGGTTACCTGCGGATTATCATACATTACTAAGATTTTTACTGATGAAATTTTATTTCATATAATTGAAGTACTTAGTAATATGAATTCTAAGAATTCTTTGACTTCCCTGCCTTGCCTGTTTCAATACCTAGAGTTAGTATTTTTATTTATTTAAACCATAAATTGACCACAAACGTATGACCTCTGAGATTCCTACTCGCCTATAGTAATAATTTTTCATTTTTTAATGAACTAATAAATCTACTTATTCAATTGAACAAATATAAACTTTAAGAAATTTTTTCTCATTTATCTTTAAACTGAATTCATTGATTGAATTCCTTAAGATATTTAATATTTAAATTTCTATGATCACTTAAAGTATAAAATTCTTTTATCATATTAATTTTTAAATTTTTACTAGATTTTAAAGGAAATTTTTTTCAATAATCATCTACTAATTTTAATATTTCTTGTTTTCTATAAATAGAATAAATAAACGCATCTTTATGACCAATAATTTGTATTTTCCCTCCATATAGTATTTGTAAAGGTTCTAGTAAATATTTATTTTTCTGGGTTACACTAATAATTAATTGTCCTGACTTTTCATCTATATGAATAGATCCATCACTATCTATAATACCACTAAATCAACCATTATAGTAAGTTAAAGGTTTAGGCTCTAAAAGGTTTACATTATATTTTAAACATATTCTATTTAACTGAAGCATCCTTATAGGATTTCTAATTAAACCATTTACATCTGTAATTAAATTTATTAAGCCTTTTGTATTCTGTAATTTATATTTTAATGAGTTAGATCCTGAAATAGATTTAACATAACCTCCGTATTTATGTTTTATTTCATACAAAAGAGATTTATCTTTTATATTCATTATTATTTTGAAACTTCCAAATCCTTTTTTTGTGATTTGAAATTGCCCATCCCCATCAATCAACCCTGCCAACCATTCTAAAAATTTAGTTTGACTAGGTTGCTCTTTACTAATAGTTGAAATAGTAGAATATTGTCTTTTATTTATAAAACCTTTGCTTTTTATTAAAGGATTACTACTTGAAAATTTTAAATCTTGCGATATTTTTTTTTCATTGTTATCAAATATTCTATTTTTATTCATTCCTTCTTTTATTTGCTTTATCTTTAACAAATTTTCATTTGTTAAATAAGTATTATTAGTTACTCCTTTAAGTTCTATAGCTTTTTTAAAATCTAAAAAATCTTTTAATTTATTACCATGAAGAGGAAATTTTTCAAAAAAAGGAAGAATTTTACAGATAATATCCTCTAATTTTGTTACAAAAAAATCACCATGTTTAATACTATTAGATCTAAGTGAAAAATAACCACAATCAAAGAAAATTATAAAATTTTTCAATAATTCCGTATCTCTCTCATGCTGTGTTACTAAGAATCTAAAACTTACTTGATCTTTATTAGATATTTTTATATAAAAACTACCTTCTCCCTCAATAAATCCAGAAACCCAATTAGGATCTGGTATGATTTGATTTTGAATTATAGGTCTTAATGCTGGCACTACATCCGGAAAAAGTTCTCTTAACTTATCTGATCAGCCTCTATTAGAAACTGCCTTTAGTGCTACTATTTTATTTAAACCTTCAGAATCTAAATGCTCCTTTTTCTGTACTATTTCAAACACTTGTTTAAATAATTGATAATCAGACCATTTATTTGAAATTAAAGGATAGTTATCAAAATGGTTTACAATAATTTGTAATTCATTTAAAGATTTTACACAGTACGAAATAGAATTTCCTTGAATCAATAATCTTCCGACATTAAAATAATTTTTAATATCTTCTAGTAATAATTTATCTTTTATTGATAAAGTTATTTTAAAAACTAGCTCTACAGCATAACCTTTACCTCTATTAGGTCTGGGTCTTACATTGATAGAAAAACATCCTTCTCCATCAACAAAGCCTGTTATATAATAAGGATGTAGTTTATTATTTTGTAAAACAGAATAAAAGTATTTTTTAATTAAATTATTATTTTTTTGTACAATTGAATGTATTAAACTTAATTTATTAATATTCATCATATATTTTTTAAATGAATTAATAAAATTATTATTAATATTAAGAAAATTTTTTCTAATCTTTAAAATTAATTCATTACTAACAACACTAGCTAATAAATAATTTATCATTTTAAACATAGGTAGTAATATTTTACTTAATGCTTTGGTTATCTGCGGATTGTTCGATAGTTGTAAATAATTTACTAAACTAACAAATTTCCCGAATATAGTTTGTTGCGTTAATAAAATTATATTTATTAAAGAGCTATTTTGTAAATAACCGAATACACTTTTATTAGATGCTGCTGATATTGTTGTACTAATTATTCCAAACCCTGGTATTATTAATATATAACAATTTTTTTGATTAATTTAATAGCTATAAATTTATGATATAAAATACCTCTATAATATAAAAATATATATCTTAAATAAAAATTTTTATAGTCTATTAATCATTAATACTCAAAAATTTACATTTTTGTTAGGACTTTATCTTATATTGAATTTCTATTCTAAAGAATTTATTAATTTTTTGTAAACTTTTTTCTGTTAATTGATTTTGTATTAAAATATAGGATTTTCTTCATTTTAAATAATTTACATATTTACTAGATTGTAAATGATATTTATCAAAGAAATTTATTAATTTTTTGGCAGAACCTAAACTATCTGAATTATAAATATAATTATTATTTAATTTATCATATAAGATGTGCCCTCCAAAATAATTTTTTATATATAATAATATATCATTATCTTCTTTAATAATTTGTAAATTTAATTTTATTTTTAAATCCGATATAGATTCTTGACTATTAATTATCGGAGAATTTTTTTTTAATTTAATTTGAAAATTTGCACTTACATCACTAAATCCTACAAATCAATAATTATTTAAATCACTAGTTAAATTTTTTTTTATTATTAAATTTTCTTTTAAATAGTTAGGATGTACTAATATATTATTTATAATTTGATTAATTTTATTAATATTTCTTAATTTTCCATTAATTAAATTAATTACTTTAATTAATCCATCTTTATTAGATATAACTAATAAATAAATAAATTTATCTTTAACTTTTTTAACTTGACCATATCCTAATCTTTTTTTTATATAATAAGCTAAACTAACATCCATAAATTTTAATTCTATTATCAATCTTTGTTTAAAACTAAAATAACCATTACTGTCTATTAAACCTGCTAAATAATGTCCTAATTGTTCATCTGTTAAAAGTTTTAAATGTTTTGGGACATGAACAGAAATTTGTTTTATATTTTCAGAATGAAATTCAATATTGTTGCGTTTAGTCTCTGAGGTTTCTTTTTTTAATATAAAGTTACCTGCTGATAAGCTTCACGGTTTTAACTTTTTTACTGTGTCTTTTAAGATGAAGTATTTAAAACTTAATTTAGAAGCAGTTCCAGCATATAGCAACATTATGAAGCCTATAATTTTAACTTCTGGGTGCTACACTTATTTCTTTTTATAAATGTTTGGACCATCTCTTTAAATAAAAATTTTATTCGTAATTCATTCATTTTTTTATGAATAGATCTCAACTTTTTGCTAATAAAGTATCAGATGTTGTTTTATGAGCTTTCATACTTTTTAATTCATAGAATTTAGGTACTAAAAGCAATCTGTTAATTTTAGCTGATCTGGGTGGATATTCTTTGAAATATTCAATTAATTTTAATATATCTTCTTTTTTAGTTATATATCATTTAAAAGAATCAGAACTTCCTTTACTAATATAAACATTTCCTCCATATAATTCAATTAAAGGAGTTAATATTTCAGTTGTTTTTTGACTAACTGTTATAGATAATTGTCAATTAGTTTGATTTATAGTAATTGTTCCATCTGCATCGAAAAATCCTGATAATCAACCATTATTTTGTGTTAATTTTTCAGGTCAAATTAAAGATATGTCGTATTTTAAACAAACATTATTTAATTGAACTAATCTAACTGGATTTCTTATTAAACCATTAACATCGTTAATTATATTTAATAGACCTTCTTTATGATGTAATCTATATCTTAAAGCATTAGCATTAGATCTTAATTTTAATGAACCTCCATATACATTTTTTATTATCTGTAATGCTCTTTCATCTCTAATGTCCATAGTTATTTCTAACCCTGCATATCCTTTTTTTGATAATGTAAAACATCCATCTCCATCTATTAGACCAGCTAACCACTGCTTAAATTTTAAATCTCTGTTAGAATTACTTAAATTATGAATTGATCTTTTATTTTTATTTAACAAACATATGGCCTCTGAAGTTCCTACTAGTGAGTTAAACACGTTGGTTACTTGCGGATTATAGTAAATTAAAAAGTTTTTTACTTTACTGGTATGTAATACATAACTTATAGCTAAAGTACTTAATAAATATAAAACTACTTCCCCGCTTATAGTTTATATATGTTTTAATTATGAATTTGATTCTAAAAATTTTTATTTAACAAACGTATGGTCTCTGAAGTTCCTACTATCTATTTAATTATAATTTTCATTTTTTTTCACCTGTTTAATACAGTCTCTTATTTACTATTTATATAAGAATAATAAAAAATTAGAGAAGAGTAAAGTGCTCCGTGCTAGCTTTTTATATTAACCTTACAGTTATAATTTATCTCATTTATTTTTAAAAAGAATTCATTTATGAAATTTTTTTAGATTAGAGTGAGTAGATTCAAAATTTAATCTTTTAGGATAAGATTCTAATTGATAAAAGTCTTTTATTAAATTTAATTTAGAAGCTTTACTAGATTTTAATGGGTAAAGATTAAAATAATTTTCTACAAGATTTAATATTTCTTCTTTTCTGTAAATAGAATATTGAAATGCTTCTTTAGATTTAAGTATTTTTATTCTTCCTCCAAATAAAGGTTGTAAAGGTTCTAATAAATAACAATTTTTTTGAGTTATACTCATAAATAATTGACCTGATTTATCATCAATATAAAAAGATCCATCACTATCAAAAAATCCACTAAATCAACCATTATAATATGTTAAAGGTTTCGGTATTAAAATTTTAATGTTATACTTTAAACAAATTTTATTCATTTGTAACATTCTAACTGGGTTTCTAATATGTCCATTTATATCATTAATTAATTTTGTAAGGTATTCTGGTGATTGGGTTTTATATTTTAAACTATTAGACCCTGCTATTTTTTTTATAGTTCCACCATATTTATGTTTTATATAATATAGTGCTTTTTTATCCTTAATATCCATTATAATTTTGAAACTAGCTACTCCTTTTTTACTATAGTTAAAATATCCATCTCCGTCTATTAACCCTGCCAATCATTCACTATTATAGCTGTCTTCATTTAAATCTGAAACAGTTCTAACAGTAGAATAATATTTTCTATGTTCATGGTATGTTTTGAAATGAATTAATCTTTTAGGGTTATTTTGGTAACCTAAATTTATTAGTTTTTCTTTCCTATTAGTAAAATTTATATAATTTCAAATGAATTCATAAAAAGTAAACAACTGTACAGTATAATATCTAAGATTAAATGAATTAAAAAATTTATAATTAATATGAAAATTTTTATTAGCCAATTGATTAAATAATCAAAAAGCTATAGAAAAATCTCAAGAATTGGTTACTTGCGGATTATCTTTATTTAAAAGGATTTTTACTTTTGTGGAATTAAATGAATCGCTATTTGGACCACTTTCGTCGTCATCTTCTGATTCTCAATCTCTAGATTTATTCATTCTATCTTTAATTTGCTTTATTTTATTAAGCCCTTCTAAAGTTAAATGTTTTTTCTCTTTTATCATTGAAGCAATTTCACATCAATCTTCAAAATCTTTATTTTTTACTCCAATAATTGGATAATTTTTAAAAAGTGGTATAATTTTATTTTCAATATCTGAAAATTTTGATATTACATAATCTATTCCTAATTCTCCGTGTTTATTAATTCTACCACAACCTAAAAAATCGATTAAGCTTTGCAATAAATTTTTATCTCTAGAGTGTTGAGTAAGTATAAACTTTAAACCTACTTGATACCCTTGTTTACTTGCAGATGCTTTAGATATGTTTACCATAAAACACCCTTCACCAGATGTAAATCCAGCTAATCAATTAGGGCATACAACAACTTGACCTTTAATAGGTAGTCTTGGAGAAATATCATTTGATATTTCAGAAGCCACTAAAAGAAAGTTTGTTTTTAATAAATTAGATAAACCTTTATTCATATAAGCTTTTATTCTTACAAGCTTAATTATTCCATCTATAGTTAAATGTTCTTCATTTTTTATTAGATAAATAGCTTGTTTAAATAATTCATAATCAACTTTTTTTTGAGTAAGTAAAGGATATTTATCAAAATGTTCTAAAACTTTAATTAAATCATTAATTGAATAAATTTTTAATTGTAACACATCTTTTGATAGATTATAAATCTTACCTCCTGAAAAGTAATCTTGTAATATTTCTAAAATTATTTTATCTTTTTTATGTAAACCTATAGTAAACGTTGCGTGTACTCTTCACCCACATTTATAATCTTTGTCTTTAGAGATAGTAAGTGTAAAGCAACCTTCACCATCAACAAATCCTGTTACAAATTTAGGATCTATTATATTATTAGAGCTTTTCATAGATAACAATCTTTTACTTAAACTTTCTAAAATAGATTTTTTAGGAAAATATCTACTATTTTTACTTTGAAATTTTACATTAAATAAATTTATTGAAGATTGCGTATTTTTTAAATTTCCACATCAAGTACCTAATAAATTTCCCCATTTAGCTATCATGGCTAAAATAAATATAAAAATAAAGGGATATGATTTTTCGCAATTAGTTTGTTGCATTAAATTTAATTTAAAGGGCCACATTTGACCAAAGAATCAAAAAAGATGCTGGTATAGTATAGGATCTCCTCCTCCAGCTGCTTCGAAGAATGAAGTATTAAAATTTCTATCTGTTAAAAGCATCGTGATTGCTCCGGCAAGTACTGGTAAGGATAATAATAATAATACAGCTGTTACTATTACTGCTCATCCGAATAATGCAAGTTTGTGCATTTTTATTCCAGGTGCTCTCATATTTAATATTGTAGTTATAAAATTAATTGCTCCTAATAAACTACTTATTCCTGATAGGTGTAAACCGAATATAGCTAAATCTACACTAGGTCCACTATGGCTTTGTATTCCTGATAAGGGTGGGTACAATGTCCATCCAGTTCCAACTCCATTTTCTATTATACTTGCATATATGAATAGTAGTAAACTAGGAGGTAATAATCAGAAACTTATATTATTCAATCTAGGGAAAGCCATGTCCGGCCCACCAATTAACAATGGTAACAGAAAATTACCAAAACCTCCTATTAATGCTGGATTGAGATAGGTAGTCCCTTACGAGTTTTCCCCCTCTAAAAACCGTGCATGCTAGTTCCCCAGCACACGGCTTAAGCTAATTATTATTAAAATTTTATATTTATTGTTAATAATAAAAAACCAATAGTCAAGTCTGCGCATTTTCATGCTTATCCCATTAAGAGACTATATCACTCATTACAAGTGATCCTTAGCTTTTTGACTTTTCTCATGCCCTGCTATCGATATGCCTTTTTATATTATAAGACACCTCCTAATAAGGAGACAACAGGGTTTTCCACGTTACTATATCAACACAACTCTTAGATATAAAATCTAAGATTTACGAGATTTTGGATAGATACTCTAAATAGTTGGATTTTTTGACTCTAGTTTCGCCCGTATGAAAGCTCACATCTTTCCTAATAAATAAAATACCTATTACTATTTTTTAATACATACCTTCACTTTCGTTTATCCTTTTATCTCACAGTCTAACTTTATCTAGAAGCCCTATTAATATTATTTATGGGCTGTCCTGACCTAAGTATTGTTAGTAAAGCTTCATACACAATCGTTACCAAATATGCATGTTTACCTAGACTCAGATGAGAGTACACCTGGAATTATTTCAAATTCATTGTTGATACAATCCTCGTGTCGCACCATACAATTTTTTTAATAAAGAGGTTAAATCTTTACTATTATTCATCTTTTTTTATAAACAGTATTATTTTTCATATTAGTTCTTAAAGTTGCAACATCACAAGATCCTTCAGTATCTTTTATGAAAACTGCAGCTTTACTTAAACTATAAAATTCATATTCAATATTTTTAGTAAGATCTATAAGTTTAACTTTTTGTCCTCTTTTTGGTATTTTAGGATCTACTTTAGTTTTTAAATCTTTTAATTCATTCAAACTTAATAAGCTATCTAAATCAGAGCCCTGAAAAATTACTGTAGAAAAAGTAAAATAATCATATAATTTTTTTCCTGAAATATCTAAATATTTTTCTAGTGTATTTCAATGTATATTAAATTCATTATAAAAAGAAGTTTTTGAATTAAAAATATAAAGTACTCTAGTTAAATCTGGTCCATACACAAAGATAGGTACAGAAGTATCTCTATTTGTAATATTAATAAAAGGTAATACAGATTCTAAAGGTTCTGGAGGTAAATAAACATATTTTTGTGAATTTAAACTACTATTTAATTCATTTATAAAATAAGCTTCAATTAATTTTACATCTCTTGCTGTAAACTTATTATAGTCATAATAAATTATAGATAATTGTATGTTTTTAAATCCTCAATCTGCTAAGAATTGTACACCTCTTCTTTTTTCTAAAAATAAATATTTTTTTTCAAAATAACTTAATACTCTTTCTACACTATTTGAAGAAGAACCTACTAAACATATACCTGTTGGAAGATATGTCCAAATATATACCACTCTTTTCCCTTTACAAGAATCTTTAATTAAATTTCTATTATTAAAAGGGTCAGGAATATTAATATAATCACAGGGGTATTTTTCTGGAAAAGGTAATCTATTTTTTTTATCTTTTTCTCAAGAGGCACCAAATTGACTTCTTTCCATACCATTATCGTTTACTCAAGTCGGGTAATTTTTAGGTTTACCTCTCCCCTCATATAAATCTGGATATGGTCTTGATTCTGAAGAAGATAAAGTTTTATTTTGTTTTAAAGTTTCTTCCTTAGTACTTTTACTAGAAGTGCTATAATATCTTTTTGAATTATATTTGTTTTTCAATGTACTATTACCTCTAAATATTAAATATTTAGATCTTTGTTCTACTATAAACAAATCATATAAAAATATAATACAAATAAAAAAAAATAAATAAATAGTAAATATTTCATTAATCATATTATACATACGATTATTCACTAATTTTCATTAGTGGTTGGACTATATCTTTACCATGATATTTATAATATTTTAGGTATTTTACGTTTAGTCTCTGAAGATCCTACTAAATAAAAGTGTTTTATACTTAAGTAAACTTAAGTCCTTTTATCTTTGGTTCCTGGCTGATTACCTAATTTTTTTTATGTTACTGTATTCTACCGCTTTTCCTAAAAGAAAGTCTGTAGTACTAGTTAAAAAAACTTTAAGGCTTTCCAGCATTTAGTAAAAAAAAGTAAAATATTTCTACTTTACCCGGCTATGCCATTTTATGTAATATTTATTTTTTATATGTAAATTTTCAAACTCCTCTATAAAAACTTAATTTTTCTCCTTTTAAATATTGTCTTATAGTAGATTTATCTCCTTTTAAATAATTAGCTAAACTTGTTAAAGAAGGAAATTCTAAAATTTTTGAAGGTTCTCCTTTAAATTCAGCTATTATTGTTTTAGCTGCTCGATGTTTTTTTAAATATATTTTTTTTTTATTATTTACTAACTCAATAATTTCTTCTAAACTTAATATATTTGTATTAGATGATTCTGTTATTAAATCTAAAGATATTAAGAAATGATCTAAATATAAAGTACCTTCTAATAAACAAGAATTTAAAGTTTTATGATGAATTTTTATCAGATTAATTATATCTGTTTTTGATTCAAATAAATATAATAAATTTAAATTTGTAGAATCATAAATATATATTGGAATACCTCTTTCTTTTCTTAATTTTTGTTTCATTTCCTCACTCATTGGAGTATGGTAACCTGAACCGTTTGCAATTAAATCTACATTAAGATTAGGTTTTAAAGTATCTATAAAATATTGTTCTAATGCTACTACTTCTTCTAAACTACTATTTTTATCCATAATATAAATTGTTAATTTTATATTGTTGAATCCATACTTATTTAAATATCTTAATACTCTTCTAGCTTTAGTACTTAATATTGAGGGCATAAAATATGAACTTATTCTATTATATAAATTAATTGAATGCCCTACATACTTATTTTCACCATCTAAACTTTCTCAAATATAATTTACATATAAAAAATATAATAATTACATAAATAAATATTATCTTTTATATAATATTTAGACTTAATTTAACCTAAGAATTTTTATTTTTGGTTTCCTGCTGATAATCTAATCCTTTAATATGTTACTGCATTTATAAATTTATAATTAAGGATAATCTAAATTTTATGCTAGTTTTAAAGGCTCTAAAGACTTCCCAGCAATTTAGTAAAAAAAAAGTAAAATATTTCTATTTTACCCGGCTATGCCATTTTATGTTTTTTTTAATATTAAAAATATTTTAATATTTATACTATAATAATTTCATTTAATTCAAATATAAATAATAATAATTATAATAGAATACCATATTGTAGTAATTATATTATTGTAATAATAATAGGGTATGTTATAAAGCATATAATTTTTATTTTCTGCTTTTATTCATACCATTTTTAATTTCTCTAATTTTTTCTAACCCATCTAAAGTTAAATGAGCTTTATTTTCCAACAAGTCGGCAATTTGACAAAAATCTTTAAAATTTTCATTTTTTACACCATAAATTGGATATTTATTAAAAAGAGGTATAAGTTTATCTTTAATTATTGATAACTTTACAAGTGTAAATTCAGAAATATCTGATTTTTCTTTTACAAATCCTCCTTCAATATAATTTATAAAACATTTTAATAATTCTACATCTCTAATATGTTGAGTTATTGTAAATCTTAAAATTACTTGGTATCCTAGTTTATAAGTAGAAGATTTTAGTATTTCTACTGAAAAACAACCATCTCCACTAACAAAACCTGCAAATCAATAAGGATTTATAAATTCAGGTAAACCTATTATAGGTCTTTCTATTGGTATAATATCTGGAAAAGATTTTTGTAAAACTTCATTTAAACCATTATTTATAGATGCTTTTATTTGTACAAACTTATTTAATCCTTCAATATTTTTATGTTCTTTTTTCGCTATTAAATCAATAGCTAAATTAAATAATTTAAAATCTGCTTGTTTTTGAGTTATTAAAGGGTATTTTAAAAAATGAGGTATAATTACACCTATTATATCTTTTACTGAACTTACTTGGTACATAGCCATATTTTTACTTTCGCTTATATTACCAACTTGAAAAAATTCTTTTAATTTATATAAAATTGGTAAATCTTTTATATGTACACTTAAACTAAAATAAGGTATTATTTCTCATCCTATATTTAATTTAATATTTTTTCTTATTCTGAAACCAAAACACCCTTCAGCATCTATAAATCCGGTTACCCAATGGGGGTTTAATTCACCTTTAGCTATTTTTAAAATTTGATCTCTATTATTAATAGGATCTACTATAACTACTTTTATATATTTATTATTATTGTTATCATTATTATTATTGTTATCTATATTTTTATTTGAAATTTCTATATCATTTTTTTCATTATTGTTTGAAGTACTCATAAACAATAACGGTATATTTGTTATATTAAACATAAAATTATTAACCATAAAGAAAATCATTACTATTGCGTGAGCTGTTATTATACTATTATATAATTGATTATCTGATATATACTGTACACCTGGCCCCGATAATTCTAATCTTATTAATATAGAAAAAGCTGTACCTATTAATCCTGAAAATAAAGCAAATATTAAATATAATGTTCCTATATCTTTAGCATTTGATGATAAAAATCATCTTTCAAATCAAAGAGAAACTACTTTCATTTTATATATTTAATAAAATATAATTATAAAATTAATAATTTACCAGAAGAGAAATTCGAATTCCCATATTTAATGCATGAAATTAATGTTCTAACCAATTGAACTATTCTAGTTTTTTTTTTAATAAATATTACTAATCCTATTAAAAAATATAATCTATTATTGTTATACACTAAAATTTTTTATTAAATAAATCAATAAGATTTATACTTTAGATTTTCACAATCTATTTATAATTTTTTATTTAAATTTTTTTTTACTTCATTAGTTAATTCAAGTAATTTTTAAATAAAACTATTAAAAATAGTAATAATTTAAATTATAAGATGAAAGTACTACTTAATAAATACACTGTTAGACCTATTAATAAATATAGTGCATATGTAGTAACTACACCACTATCTAAAATACTTAATTTTTTACTTAAATTAATAAAGAATGTTTCTAAACCTTATTATAATTTCGCTAATTGTAAGAATAATATGAATAATACTAAATTATTATTCATTATTATTTCATTTTTGATTTTAATTCTAATATTTTTTTTAGCCCTTCTGGAGTTAAATGAGCTTTTTGTTTCATTAATTCTGCAATTTCACAGAAAATAACAAATCTTTTTCCTTTTCTACCTAAAACTTGATATTTTAAGAAAAAGGGTATAATTTTTTCAGTTATATCTTGATAACTTCTAGTTCTATAGTCTATAACATTTTCTCCCTTTATTTGTACTGATCCACAACCAAAATATGTTATAAATCTTTTTATAAATTCTATATCTCTTATATGTTCAGTAATTTGAAAATTTAAAACTACAGTATGGTTCTTGTTACTTGAAGAGGATTCAGTAATACCTACTGAAAAACTCCCATCTCCTGCTATAAACCCTGGCACTCATTCTGGAGTTGTTATATTTTTAGTTTCTCTTTTAGGTTTACTTCTAGCTTTTATATTAGGTAATTGTGATAATAATTCTTCATTAAACCCGTGATTTAAACTTGCTTTTAAAGCTAATGCTTTGTGAAACCCTTTTTCTGTTAAATGATCTTTTTGCTCAATTATTCTAAAAATTTATTGAAATATTAGATAATCTGCTTGTTTTTGAGTGTATAGTGGAAAATTATTAAAATGGTCAATTATTACTCTTAATTCTTTTATAGATGTAACTTTATAGACATAAGTGTTTAATCCGTGTTTTACAACTCTACCTACACCAAAAAATTCTTTTATTTGATTTAATAATTCAAGATCTTCCTTATGTTGGCTTATTGAAAAATCAAGTCTTAATTCTCAACCCATATTTAAGTTAGGTTTTTTTGCTACTACTGCGTGAAAACACCCTTCAGCGTCTGTAAATCCTGTTACAAATCAAGGATTAAGTGTTAATTCTTTTTTACTAGATAAATATCTTTTTAGAGAAAAACTGCTAAATTTATTTCCGATTATTCCTATTATAAATAGTTTTATTGCTAAATTCATTTAAAATTTTAAAATATTTCTTAGTGATTAAAGAAATAGAAATATACTTTTATTTCTTAGTGGTTAAATAAATATAAATATACTTTTATATTTATAAAAAGAGTAACAAGAATCGAACTTGTATACAATAAATATCTCTATTTATGCTAATAACCAATAATAAATACTCTGTTTTTTTTATTTTCACAAATAAGAATTTAACATATTCTATATTTATATTTCGAATAAAAATTTTACAAAAATCTATCTCAGAATTAGAAATTTTTAAGAACATGCTAAAATTCTAGGAAAAAATTTATTATAATTTTATTTATATTTTCAACTTATTATAAATCTATAATAGTGCTATAAATATTTTTAAATAAATAATCCATTATTTTTAAAAGCTTGTTATATAAATAGTTAATCCTATTAATAAATATAAAGAATAACTTGTTACAACTCCTGTATCTAAAGTACTTAAATTTTTACTTAATTTTATAAATAATGTCTCTAATCCTCAGGGTCCTATTAATTCTATTGATCCTTTATCTAAATATCTTACTGTTTGACCACCTAGATTTAATACTTTTTCTGTTATATATATAGATATATCCTATTTTCTTCTATTTGCCATTCTAGATTCAATAAGTTTAATTTCATTTTAACCTTTTTCAGTTAAATGAGCTTTATTTTGCATTAATTCTGCAACTTGTTTAAACTCTATAAAATCTTGATATTTAGCTCCTTGAAGAGGATATTTATCAAACATTGGTATTAATTTAGTTACTATATCATTATAACTAGAAATTGTAAAATAACATACAGATTTTTCTGGATATTCTCTAAAAGTTCCACATCCTAAATATTCAACCAGGTTTTTCAATAATAAGCTATCTCTTGAGGGTAAACCTATTTGGAATACCAATAAGACTTGATATCCTAGTTTAGTTGTATTACTTTTTGAAATTTTTATTAAAAAATTACCTTCTCCTTCTACAAAACCAACTAATCAGTTAGGATCTATAATTTCAGATTTTGAAATTAGCGGTCTTATTGCAGGTACTATATCAGAGTGATAACTTTTTAGTTCTGCAGGTAAACCTAAATTACTTGAACTTTTAAGTTCTAGCAATGTATTTAAACCTTCTGGAGTTAAATGGTTTTTACTTTTAATAATTTCATAAGCAGATAAAAATATTAAGTAATCAGCATGTTTTTGTGATATTAATGGGTATTTATTAAAATGATCTATTACTACGATTAAATCTTTAATTGATCTTATTTGTAAAATACAAGAATTTTTTCCCTTAGCTTCATTAATTTGTCCTTTACCAAAGTATAATCTTATTCTTTCTAATAAAGATTTATCTTTAATATGTAAATTAATTGAAAAAGATAGTATAACTTCTCAACCTGATTTTAGTTTAGAGTTTTTATGAATATCTATTCTAAAACAACCTTCACCATCGGCAAACCCTGTTACATATGAAGGATTTAATCCAGTTGATTCTATATTTTCTCTAGAAGAGCTCATTACTGAATAATATCTTCTATTGCTTCGGTACTTTATTTGATTTTAAGGATAGTGAATTAGAATAATCTAATTTATTATTTTTATTTTCACTACTATTTCCCTTAAATAACAATGGTGCTATAAACATCATTAAAATAATTATGAAAGAATCAGTTATTTCTAAATATAAAGAACTTGTCATAAACAATGTTAATCCTATTAATAAGTATAGGGCATAACTTGTTACAACACCAGTATCTAATCTACTTAGATTTTTACTTAATTTTAATAGACCTTGTTCTATTCCTCATGGACCAATTAATTCCACACTACCTTTATCTAAATATCTAACAGTTTGTCCTCCAAGTTTCAATATATTTTCAACAATATATTTATTATATAATAATTCTATTAAATATTTTAAATTGAAAAAACTAAAGATATTATACCCTATTTTACTATATTTAAACTTAATTAAATTATTTAAATAATATTCTTGTACAATTAATGAAATTATTGTTAAAGAGATTGTACTTATTAATGGTAAAAAATTGATTAAGCTACTTAATGAAAATTCAGTATCTATCATTATTTCGTGATTTGGATGTATAAATTTTATTAAGGATAGAGATAAATCAATAATTGTAAGAGGGGAGATAATTTACTATTTACAAGATTCTTTTTGAATTCATTCTATTTTTAATGATTTCAATTTCTTTTAAGCCTTCTATAGTTAAATGATTTTTTTGTTTCATTAAATCAATAACCAAGCTAAAATCTTCAAGATTTAAAGCTTTGATTCCAACTATAGGGTAATTTTTAAATAAAGGTATTATTTTCTCTTCTAAGTCTTTTAATTTTCTTACTGTTATTCAACATACCTCTCTATCATTTTTAGTATAAAACTTACCACAACCTAAAAATTTTAAAATTTCTTCCATTAATCTTGAATCTCTAGAATGTTGAGTTATAGTAAACATCAATATAATTTGTTTTCCTGTTGTTGATTTAGAATTTATTATTGATATAGAAAAACATCCCTCACCGCTTACAAATCCTGATAATCAATAAGGATTGGGTATAGAACATTCAGGAAGTTTAACTCTTTCTTCTGGACTTAAATTAGGGAATGCTAATTTTAATTCTTCACTTAAACCAAGATTTATTGAAGATTTCAAACTAATAACATTATTTAATCCTTCACTTGTTAAATGTTTATTATCCTTAATTAATTCAAAAGCTTTTTTAAATAATTGATAATCAGATCATTTTTGACTTATTAAAGAATAATTATCAAAATGATTTATAATTTTTTCCAAGTCTTTGATTGACGCAACTGTATAAAAACAAGAAGTTTTATGCACTCTTATGTTTCCTACTCCAAAGTATGATTTTATTTGTTCTAATAATTGTAAATCCTTAATTGATAAAGCAATACCAAATTGTAGAAAAACTTTTCATCCTTGTTTATAGGCAGAAGATTTTGATGTACAAATCATAAATGAACCTTCTGCATCCACGAACCCTGTTACAAATCAAGGATTTAACCCTAAATTTAAAGAAGTACTAGAATCCTCTAAATAGTTTGTTTTTAGGGAACTAACTGTAGAGTAATTTCTATTATTCTTAGGTGAACTTAAAGATCCTTTTGGAATTTTTCCTTGAAATTGTAAATTAGAATATTCTAATTTATTTTTTATTTGTGGGGAACTGGCTTTATCCGACTCAATTGTGTTAACAGGAATCAAAGTTATAACAAATATTAATAATATAAATCAGCTATAATCTTTAAAAAAGATAAAACTAGTTAAATAAACTACTAATCCAAGTAGAATATATAAAGCATAGCTAGTTACTACTCCAGTATCTAACATACTTAATCTTCTACTTAATTTAATTAGACCTTGTTCCATTCCCCATGGCCCTATTAACTCTATTGATCCTTTATCTAAATATCTTACTGTTTGTCCTCCTAATTTTAATATATTTTCCACTATGTATTTATTATATAATAACTCTATTAAATATTTTAAATTAAAGAAACTGAAAATATTATATCCTAATTTACTATATTTAAACTTCATTAAATTATTTAAATAGTATTCTTGGATAATTAAAGATATTATTGTTAATATAATTGTATTAACAACAGGCATCATTTTTAATAAGCTACTTACAGAAAACTCTGTGTCTATAGCTATTTCATGATTAGGGTGAATAAATATACTATTATCTATAAAGAAAGATGTTCCTAATCCTATATAAATATCTTTTGTTAAATATCCAAAATATATTGAAAATATTGCTAAAATAACTAAAGGTAAACTCATAAATATTGTTCCTTCATGTGCATGTTTATAATTAACTAAAGGTCCATTTGGATTCGCTATAAATGTTAAATATATAACTTTAACTGAATATAGTAATGTAAACATTGCCCCTATTACAGCTATAAAATATACTACATTACTAGATAAATAATATTGTCCATATGCAGATTCTAAAATAAAATCTTTTGAATAGAATCCTGTCATAAAAGGGAATGCAACTAAACTTAAAGATGCTATTAAAATTACTGAATAAGTTAAAGGTAAATATTCTTTCAATCCTCCATATTTTCTAAAATCTTGATTATCTGATACAGCATGAATTACTGATCCTGCCCCTAAGAATAATAATCCTTTATAAAATGCATGATTAATTAAATGGAATAGTGCTATATTATATGATGATAATCCTATAGCAATAACCATCATCCCTAATTGACTCATAGTTGAATAAGCTATAACTTTTTTAATATCTTGTTGAAATAATCCAATTAATGAACTAAATAATGTTGTTATTGCTCCTATTCATAAACATAATAATAATACTGTTGAGCTATACTCTAAAATAGGTGAACTTCTAATTAATAAATATACTCCTGCTGTTCATGTATGTTGATTATTCTTTAACGAATATATAATATATTATTTTATTATACTATTCTTGAATAATACTCCTTAATTTTTTTAAGGATCGGACTATATCTTTAACTTTTAATTTAATTTATTTATTTCTTTAAGTAAATAGTGAATTTTTATTAAACCTTCTATACTAAGGTGATTTTTATTAAGAATTAAATTATATATTTTACATCACTTTGTGAAAATCATAATTTTTGATGTTTTTAATTTATATTTTTTTAAATAACATATTAATATTTTTAGTTTTTTTACTGTAGATAAACTTATCATTCAACAATTTTTAAATTTATTATATTTTATTTTATTTATTCTAGTATTTAATACATTATTTATAATGCTTAAATCATTAACATTATTATCTAATATAATAAATGTTAAATAAGGGCTTTTAAGGTTATTAAATTCTTTTTTACCCTGCCCTTCAAAAATCCCCCTAGCGTCTATAAAACCTGATAATCAACCAGTGTTATAACTAGGTTTGAGATTTCTATCTATTAATATTACTTTTTTATTAAATTGGTTATTAAATATATTTAATCAAATTTTAAATTCTTCTAGCTTAGTAATAGTACAAATATTACCATTAAATAAAGCGATCAATCTATAAAAATTATTATAGTTTGTTACATAAAAAGATGCGTTATTTATGCTTCCATTTATTAGAACTTTTCCAAATCCTAATTCTTTTTTTATATAATAAAGAGTTTGTATATCTTTTATACTTACACTTATATTAAAATATATTTTATTATTTAATACTAAAAAATTACCCTTTCCTTCAGTAAATCCTATAAATCACTCTAAAAACCTTTTATTTATTTTTTTATGTTTTACTTTAAGATTTAAATAATTTATAAAATTAAAAGTTATGTCGCGTGTAGTCTCTGGGGTTCCATTAGTTATAGCTAATGTTACCTGCTGATTAACTATTCAATTTTTAAATTGACATAAGATTTTTTTATACATCTTATAACACAATGTAGTGAAAATATGTATAAACTTATTATAGAGTTTTCCCAGCAAATAGCGACATAATAACTGATTAATTCTTATTAATCAGCGGCAAACTATATATACTATAAGTTCTAAAAAAATTAAATTTACTTTATAAACTAAAAAAAGAATTAACATTTTAATTAATATTTTCTTTGTGTATTCATATTACTTACTATAGATTTTAATTTATTTAATCCATCTTCAGTTAAATGTCCTTTACTTTTTATAATATAAATTCCTTTACAAAAATCCATAAAATCAAGATATTTTGCTCCATATAACGGGTTATTTTCAAATAGTGGTATTATAATATTAATTATATCTGTAATATTAGCTACCGATATATTATATCTATCTCTATCGTCTGTAGGTTTTACTATTGTACCACACCCCATTGATTCAATAATTCTTTTTAAAACTATTAAATCTCTTTCATGTTGAGTTATTCTAAATTGAGGTTGAAATGTATATCCTAATCTCATTTTTAATGATTTAGTACAATTTAATCCAAAACTTCCATCAGCTTGAGTAAAACCTGCTATTCAATTTAAATCTAATTTTTCTTTACTAGGTTCAAATATTGGTTTTGCTATTGATTTTAAATTTTCTGTAGTGAATATTTCTAATAAATCAGTAGATAAGCCTTTAGGGAATACATATTTTATTGATAATATTTTATTAAATCCTAATTTAGTTAAATGTTCTTTGTTTTCAATAATCTCTTTAACTTGACATCATAAAACGTAATGTATATGTTTAGTAGTTTGTAAAGGAAATTTATTAAAATGTTCACAAACATTTACAAGATCTTTAATAGCAGATATTTCATAAATATACATGTTACCTGATTTACTTATGGATCCAACCCCACCAAAGTATTCTTTAATTTGTTCTAATAACTCTAAATTTAAAGAATTTTTTTGAGCACAAACTGAGAATACAATACTAATATGGAAACCTAAAACACTGTTAATTTTTTTTCTAATTCTAATAGAGAAAGAACCTTCACCATCTATAAACCCTGTTATAAATCAAGGATGTAATTTTATTTTTGATTTAGAACTAAAATAGTTTTTTTTTACCATTGTAGCGGCCGATTCACAGATTTATCCTGTTATAATTTATTATAAATAAATTTTTATTATGTGGATAGGCTAATGTGATAACTTTAATCTGGAATTACTTATTTTCTTTCCAGAGCCGGTTTCCCGGTGACTAGAGTACACCTTACAATTATTCTATATAATTGAAAAACCATCTACTCGTTGCTCTTTTACAAATATATTTTATATATCTGATTTAGATCCGCGATTACCCATTATACTTTCATATATCTTTAATTATATTACCATACCCGTAGTGATTAGCTAGGCCAATTATAAAGTTTCCCTTATAATCTTGGTTATTAAAGCTTTAGGGCTTCCCCGGAATTTGGTTTTTTTTCACAATTAATAAGAAGCCTACTCTTATTCTCATGAATTAATGCAGATACAGGTGTAGGACCTTCCATAGCCATAGGTAATCAAACGTGAAGACCTATTTGTGAACTTTTAGCCATTGCACCAATTAATAAACAAATACACAATATTGTTATTATATTTTCATTAATATCTTTTGATATTGAAAATATACTGGCATAATCTAAATTTCCATATGTAAAGATTGCAGTAAACATTCCTACTGTTAAAAAACAATCCCCTACTCTATTTGTTAATAATGCAGACACAGCACTTTGATTAGCAGCTATTCTAGTATATCAAAAATTTACTAATAAATATGAACAAACTCCAACCAAACCTTAAAAATAAATATTTATGATTTTATCATAAAGTTAAATAATTATTTCCTGTACTTTAATACCTAATTGGATTTATTTAAAGCCTTGGTATATTTTTTTATTATAAAAATATAAAGATTCTGACTGTACATTAAGCAGCATTTAGCTACCCACTATTGATCCAGTCCATCGCGACTAATATTATTAATCGACGACCTCTAAATTAACTCTATTTATTTGATCGTTAACCATAGTGTTGCTAGTAATACTTTATTTAATATAATTTTATATTATTATTACTAACTATAATTATTTTATATTTTATATAACATATTTTTATGCATATATGGTCCTACAATATCTTTTAATTTAATTTTTTGTCTAACAGGAATATAAATAATCCATTGATCTTGTGTTTTTTCTTCTAATCTTGTTATTAACTCAAAATTTTTTTTTAACACTGATTGTATATAAATAACTTCTTCTTTAGAAAATGATCTTGTATGAATAACTGTTTGATTATGTTTTGTTTTTCCTCCATCATCCATGATTCAATAAGCTAAGCCTCTAGCTGTTAATAATTCATCTAAATTATTTGGCACAATTTTTTTTTTATCTTTATAAAATGTTTCATAAAAATAATTTAAACAAGGCATAGCTAAAGTTCTAAAATATAATGACTGGGTTATTGTATTTCTACTTTTATATTTTCTTGTTAGTATTGTAGGTTCCATAGTTGTTAAAGGTTTTAATAATTCATGTAAACTTTCTAAATATTCTCTTTTTTCTGGGAAAGATTGCTCTATTCTTAATCTTGTGTTATGAGTAGCCTTATTTCTTTCTAAAAATCCATCACCTAGTCTAATTAACCCTAAAACATTTAAACTAATATTTATTTAGTATTTGGCCCTCCAAACCTCCCGTCCTTTGGACTCTTCAATTTTTAATTTAACTATAATAACTGTTAATTATTATTCACTAATTCTACCTCTGTTCATACCGCTTTTAAGTATTTGAATTTTTTTCAATCCTTCAAGTGTTAAATGTTCCTTATTTTTCAAAATTGTAGAAGCTTTACAAAAATCCTCAAAATCTAAGGCTTTATTTCCTATAATTGGGTATTTTGTTAGGAATGTAATAATTATTTCATTTATATCTGATAACTTAGAAACTATATATTCCCCATGATTATCTCTTGATGTGGCTAACACATATTGTCCACAACCTAAGTAATCTGGTAAACTTTTCATTATATCAATATCTCTTTTGTGTTGAGAGATAAGAAATTTTAATCTCACAGCACTTCCTATTTTATTAGTCTGAGATTTATAGATATCAATAAAAAAACATCCTTCTCCACTTATAAACCCTGCCAATCAATTTGGATCTTCTATTTTATTTTTATTAGTTGAAGGTCTCGATACTGGTTTAATATCAGAGAAAGATACTAGAAGTTCATCAGATAATCCTAAATTCATTGAGGCTTTAATTGCTACAATTTTTTGTATCCCTTCTATTGTTAAATGTTCTTTTTGATTCATTAAATCTACAACTTTTTTTAATAATTCAAAATCAACCTGTTTAGATGTTAGTAAAGGATATTTCATAAAGTATGGAATAACTATTTCATTTAAATTTTTTATAGATGAAACTTTAAACATAACTCCTTCATTTCCCATACTACTTATTGAACCTATTCCACCTCAAGCTTTTTGTATTAATTGTAGTATAGCTAAATCTTTTTTATGTAACCCTATTTGAAATATAGGTTCTACCATTCAACCTGTTTTTCTTTCATTGCTTTTAGATATTCTTACTCTAAAGCATCCTTCTCCGTCTGTAAAACCTGCAATAAAATTTCCATTTAATTTAAAAAGTTTATTATTGTTAAATAATGTATCTTTAATTGATGTATTATATGATCTATAATGGATTTGAGATTTAAACATAATTCCTAAAAATAACTCTAATTTTTTTTTCATTAATTTAATTTTTTAATATTTATTGTTCCTCTTAAGTTATAAATAAAATTTCTAATATTCCTATTATAAATAGTATTATTGCTAAATTCATTTAAAATTTTAAAATATTTCTTAGTAATTAAAATAATATCTAATATATTAAATATTATTAATTTTTGTTTTACTTCTCACTTACTATAAAGTAAGAAAAATAAGGTTATGTATAATTCCTATTAAAGCTTCTTTTTGAATTTTACTTAATTCATATTCTTTTTTATATTTTGCTGAATATTTTATATCATTAATATCAGTTGAATAGTTTCTTATATTAAGTAAATTTAAATTTTTAGGATTAAAACTAGATTGACTTCAAAGAGTTAATTTATTATGTTGACTCTTTAACTTATATTATAATGAAGGTAAAATATGAGATTTTACTATATTACTAAATGCACTAATTGATGAATTTTTTATGTAAAAACTGACTTTTTCTTTACTTTCTAATCTTATAACTGTTTCTAAATTATATTTATCTTTTAAGATTTTTTGTATATAATTTATATCTTCTATTTTTAGATTAAATAAATTTGAGTTAGGTAATTTATAAATACTATCTAAATATCATGTTGTTAAACATATTGGTGATAAAAAATCTTTAAAATTTTCTGGTATTTTTTTTTGATTATTTTTATAAAACATATCAAATAGTCAATTTAAATTATATAATTTATAACTATCTATTTCATAATAATACAATACTTTATTATTTTTGGAAATTATTTTTTTTATTTTAGGTTTTTTATTTTTACAATACCCATTATTCACTAAATAGTTATAAAATAACATTAAAGATTCTATATTATCACTACATTTTATAAATGTAATTATTATACCATCATCAAATTTATTTTTTTTCATATAAGAATTTACTAATAAAGATCCTATAATATAAGATATTGTGCTATTGTTAATAACATAATAAATATAATATATTAAATTTTTATGTCATTTTTTATTTAAAATTTTATCTATTATATAAAAATATAAAAATAATCATTTAAGGCAATTAAGGTTATATTTGTTTTATCTCTGTAATTATACTAATAAAGTTAATTTATTATGTAAACTTTTTAATTTATATTCTAATGATGGTAAAATTATTGGTTTAATTAGTTCTATAAATATATTATTTGATGTATTTTTAATATAAATAGCTATTATATCTTTTTCTAATTTTATAGTAGTTTCTATACTATATTTATTTTTAAATACATGAGAAATATTTTCTAAATCTTCATTTTTTATATCAAATCTAGATATTTCTGGTTTTAATATTTTAGGGATATTATCTAAATATCATATACTTAAAGATAATGGAGTTAATAGTTTATCCAAATTTTGAGGTACTATTTTTTTATTATTTTTATAAAATATTTTATATAATCAATCCATATTATATAAGTTATAACTATCTAAACTATATTTAAATAGTACTTTATTATTTTTAGATATTATTTTTTTTAATTTAAGTTTTTTTTTGGGATCTATAACTCCAAATTTTTTTAATAACTCAAGAAATAACATTAAATATTCCATGTTATTACTACATTTTACAAATGTTATTATTATACTATTATCCAATTTATTTTTTTTCATATAAGAATTTACTAATAAAGACCCTATTATTAAATAAATAAAATTTCCATCATTAAAATTGTAAGTAGTTAAAGTTCTATAACTATTAAAAATTTTAGTATTTTTACTTGAAGATAATAAACAATATTGTTTATTAAAATTATATATTTTCATTATTTTATTTTTTCTATTATACATTGTTATATATTTATAATCCAATTTTATATTTCATACATGAGACAAAATAAGGTTTTATTAAATCTCTTAATTTATCCAGAGATTTTTTATGAATATATATTCTATAAACATTTTCTCTATGTGTTTGAATTGATGCAGAAAGACCATACTTATTAACTAAAACATTTACTAATAATTCTGTATCCTGTAAAGTAAAAGAATCTGTACAGATTACTACTCCCCCTCTATCTTTTCTATACATTCCATCCCCCATGATTCAAAAAGCTAATCCTTTTTCAGTTAGCAATTCTCCAATATTATTTGGAATTAATTTAATTTTATCTTTATAAAATAGATTATGATAATAATTTAAACATGGTAAGGTTAGAGTTCAAAAATATATAGATTGGGTAGTTTTATTTGATCTTTTATCATTTCTAATTAAAACTTTAGGTTTCATATTAGTAATTGGGTCAAATAATTCTCTTAATTTATTTACAAATTCTTCTTGATCAGGATAAGCATTATCAATTTTTAATCTTGTATTAGATCTTTCATTTAATTTTTCTAAATAACCATCTCCTAATATTACACCAATAAGTGTTTCTTTTTGTTCAGGTGTTAATTCACATTCTTCTTTATATTTTTTAGATAATTTATTTGTTGAATAATATCTTTTATTATTAAATTTTTTTAAATTTAATTTATTAATATTTGAAGTAGTATTATAATTATATTTTATAATTGGATTATATAATCTATTTTTATTGTATATTAGCTTATAAATAAGAAAAATTAATAATAATAAACTTATAACTTGGAATATTAAAATACCCTCTCATCCTACAAACATTATTAAATAATTATCAGCAGTTACCAATAAAATCATCATAAATGTAAATAAACTTAAATAACTAAAGAATCTTTGATTATGCATTGCTGTCAAATTTATCATGCAATTAAATCTTAACTTCTACCTTTATTCATCCCTGATTTTATTTTTTGTATTATATTTAATCCTTCATTTGATAAATGTAAACCATTATTCATTAATTGATTGATTTTACATCAATCTAAATAATCATTTAATTTTATACCATCTATTGGGTATTTATTAAAAAATGGTATAATTTTTTCATTTATATCACTAAGTTTTAAAATTGTTAAACTTACTGCTAATTTATCTGGATATTTATATATTTTTCCTGCTCCTAAATATTTTATTATATTTTCCATTAATTTTAAATCTCTTTCATGTTGAACTATTCTTAATCTTAATTGAATTCTTTTTCCAATTTTATTATTTGAATTTGTTATTAATGCATCAAAACATCCTTCTCCGGCTACAAACCCTGAAATTCAAAAAGGATCTGGTATATTTTCTGTATTTATAACTGGTCTTTCTACAGGAATATATCCTTTAAATTCAGTTTTTAATTTATCTGATAAACCTAAATTCATAGATGCTTTTATATTTACTATATTTAATAGTCCTTGTTCTGTTAAATGAGTTTTATTTGTTATTAATTCTACTGCTTGTTTAAATAAGTATAAATCTGCAGCTTTTTCACTTATTAATGGATATTTATTAAAATGGATAAGTAATTTTTGTAAATCTTTATTAGAATCTATTGAATATATTACTTTAACCTGTTTAGAATATTGATGTATTGTTCCAATACCTTCTAAATATTGTTGTAATTTTAATAAAAGATTTAAATCTTTTATGTGCAATCTTATTTGAAATTTAGATTGAACTCTTAAACCTAATTTTCTATCTATTTTTTTTTATCTATTATAATACTAAATGAACCTTCGGCATCTATTAACCCAGTTCAAAATCAAGGTGAAAATTCTAAGATAAAATATTGTTTTTATTTAATTGGTTAGAAAGGTTTTTGATTTGATAATTTCTTTCGAAACCCATTAGAGTACATCTTAAATGTGTAATATTACTACACATCAATCACCATTTACTCGTTGCTCTTTTACAAATAATAATATTATTTGATTTAGATC
>Ga0105240_10001065_pt1 | contig 48581 bp, 35 predicted proteins | sample KBSC54metaG_FD_80426 | JGI IMG/M metagenome (GOLD analysis project Ga0105240, IMG submission 80426) | Corn rhizosphere microbial communities from Kellogg Biological Station, Michigan, USA - KBS C5-4 metaG | ecosystem: Host-associated > Plants > Roots > Rhizosphere > Soil | place: Michigan, USA... | reverse complement strand
GCCATTTCGATTGCCAGGGTCAGGCCGGCGGCGCCGGCCCCACAGATCAATACATCTACGGTGGTATGACTCGTCATCTCGAATCCTCAAATAGGTGTAAAATGCACATAACTAGAGAGGATGATATGCCCGCCAAAATAAATGTGCAAGATGCACATATTTCCGAGCAGATCCGCGCCTTGCACGGCGCCCTGATCACGATCGTCAGCGTCTTCAATCGGCCGGATCGTGACGAAACCATGGTCCGGGAAGCCGGCATTTCGTTGGATCGCGCCCTGTTTCCGCTGCTGGTGCTCATCGAGCGACTAGGCCCGATCGGGGTTGGTGACCTGGCGGGGCGTGTCGGGCGCGACTATTCGACCGTAAGCAAACAGGTAGCGAAGTTGGAGAGTCAGGGCCTCGTTACGCGCCAAGCCGGCGCCGAGGATCGCAGGGTGACCGCAGCTGTCGTCACAGAGAAAGGCAAAACGATGACTAATGCTTTGGACGCTGCGCGAGAGCGCTTTGGTCGAGCCCTGTTTGCTGATTGGGATGATCGCGATATCGAGCAGCTTGTGCACTTATTGCAGCGGTTCGCCCGCGACGTCGAAGCGCTTGCGTCACGCGACTAGGTGCATGCCCAAATAAGTTCAGCTCTTTGGCACGCTCAACTTTGTCGCATCCCTATCGCACCTGATCTGATACTCAGCTTGAGGCAGATATATGCACAGCTGCGTGTAACACGTGGACTAGTTTGGGATGGACCGGTTGGGGACATCTACCTTCAATGAAGCAGGGGTATTCTGTTCTTTCCTAATTCTCGTCTCGAATTCTGCAGTGTCCTAAGCTAAGCGCTCTGCACGCTTTCGGTCCTCGAGCTCAACATAAGCGCTCGTTCTCGCCCAAGTAGTTCTGGATCTCTCCGAAGCTTCGCGCGCCAGCTGAACGCTTGGATGATTGGCTGCTCCCAAGCGGATGATTGAAACAGCAGCTTCCGTAGCAAGATCGTGATCAAACCTATCCGCACTGGGTTGGTGGAGCGCATCCGCCAACGCCCTCACGGCAGTATCGCCTACTTGGCCTAAGCGCCCTAATGCCGAGGCTGCGATCCAATGTCCTTCCCAGACACCAATGATCAAGTATTTCTCCAGCGAGCGCGCTATGAGTCCTAGGCGCGATACAGTTTCCAGCGCACACCGATATGGCAGTCCCAAATCTCTGTAAGGGACTCCGTAATCATTGGCGATTCGGCCCTCAAAGAAGTCTTCCAGCATCGGGATGGCGTCCTCGCCCATTGCGATGACTTCATATTCGGCGTCGAGCATCGTGTTGGCATTCTGCCATCGCTCAAAGATGGGATGGGGCATAGAGTGTTTCCTGCAATCAATCCTGGAAGCAGCATTCATAGCAATGCGAGCAATCGCTTCACAGCATCCTAGGCAGATTCTCTCACGTTATCTAGATGGGCAGATGGGTGAAACGGGGCTGATCTATGCCTCATTCGTCCGAGGGCGCCACGGATACCTGTCCAGATACCCCGACGAAGGTGCATCGGCTCTGAGGCGCTTTATGAGTGTCCCAAATTCCCAATGAGTCCTTAGATCAATCACCGCGTGACCGTTGCTGCCAGAAAGATCAACGCTAGTTTCGAAGCCTTCTGGACGCTACGCGACAGTGATCATCACCGATGGTTTTACCGCTCCCTGCCCTTCTGCAGACCCAGGGTGGCGTGCGTCGGACGCCGCATCATGTATTCCGGAGATTCCGGTATGGCCCGTTTTTTTTAAAACCCTAACCTATGTCCACGGCAACACACCGGCCTAACCGCTTCGAACCTCACTACAGGAATCTCCCACATGAAACTCTTGCTCTCCGCTCTCATCTCCTCCGCTCTCCTCTTCGGCACCAACGCCATGGCTGCAGAAAAGCCGCCGATCGTGCTGGTCCACGGCGCGTTCGAGAACGCCTCGGTCTGGGGCCACGTAACCGCCAAGCTTCAAGCCGATGGCTACAAGGTCGTGGAGGTCAATCTTCCGGGCCGCCCGGGGAACCCCGCCACGCCAGACAAAGTCAGCCTGAGTCTCTACGGCGACACGGTGGTCGGGGCGCTGACGAAGCTCAACCACCCTGCGGTTGTCGTGGGCCACAGCTTTGGCGGCATCGTCATTGCAGACGCGGCTGAAAAGGCGCCGGCGAAGGTCAAGACGCTCGTGTTCACGGCCGCCTACTTGCCTCATGACGGCGATTCACTGGTGTCGATGGCCAACAAAGACGCCGATGCCAAGATTGGCCCGCACCTGCAGATCAAGAAGGAACAGGGCATCGCCTCGATCGAGTACTCGGCGCGTGCCGACCTGTTCGCCAATGGCGCCCCTGAAGGCCTGCGCAAAGCGATCCCCGACTTGATCCTGGACGAGCCGCTCGCCCCGTTGGCTACGCCTGTGCACGTCACCGCTGGCAAGTTCGGCAAGGTCGACAAGGTCTATATCCATACCGCCAATGATCAGGTGATCAGCCCGTCCTTCCAGGCGCAGATGGTCGCCAGCACGCCGGTTCGTCGCGAATTCACCGTGCAAACCGGCCACACGCCGTTCCTTACTGCTCCCGATGAGTTGGCCGCCGATATCGAAGCCGCCACCACTCGCTGATACAGCCGCTCCACTCAGCAAGCGCTCGGCAAGTACGGGGCGATAAGACTTATCGCCCCGTACTTGCACACACACACTCGTCCATCCAAGCATCTGCAGGGATCGGACAAAAAATACATCCCCCCATTTAAGTCTGTTTGCTCATCTCGCAGGAGCCGCTCATGAACCATGATGTTGAACACAAGCCTTTCAACGGCGTGCGTATCGAAGTTGCCACCTCGGTCGGCTTTGATGAGGTACTGACACGCCTTCGCTCCCTGATGGGACACGTCAATCCGTCGGAGATCGTGACCCTGGCGCAAGCGAACACCACTGAGGTGGAATTCGTCCGTGTCGTGCAGGAACGCTTCGAAGGAACAAGCGGCTTCATGCTGTTTGCCGAGATCGATCACGGCGGCTGGCTGTCCAAATTCCAGATTCACCGGCGCACGGTTCGCTGGATTTTTGGAAACCCGCTGATCGCGGTCACGATGATTCGGCATGACATCACTGCCGGTCTTTTCGCGCCCGTGGAGATCCTTGTCACCGAAGCTGAGGATGGTCAGGGCACGAGGGTGACCTACGTTCGCCCTTCTTCGCTGATGGTGATCGAGGAGAACCCGCCACTCCTGGCCATGGCGACGCTTCTGGACGCCAAATTCGATGCTCTCATCGCCAACGCTACCCATTGCTAGGCGAATGGCGCTTGGTAAAGTCGGGTAGCGTTCCAGCGAGAACGCTACCCGGCTGGAACATGGTCAAACCGCAGCTTGCTGACTCTTCGCTTCGCTGGGCGCGTATCCGAAGTGACTCTTGAACGCTCGGCTAAATGCAGCATCCGAGGCGTAGCCCGTCTTGTAGGCAGCTTCTGTAACTTTAAGCCCACCACTGCGAAGCATGTCCGCAGCAATGGTCAGGCGCCACCGCGAAAGGTAGCGCAACGGCGGCTCACCCACGGCCGCGGTAAAGCGTTCGGCAAATATCGAACGAGACATCGACGCGATGGCGGCAAGCATCTCCACCGTCCATCGTCTGAAAGGGTTAGCGTGCATGGCTGCCAGCACTCGCCCGATCCGTTCCTCAGCGAGGCCACCAAGCCATCCCACGCGGTTCGCTTCGCTGGCCGCCCAACTACGCAGCGTCCGGATAACGAGCAGGTCGATCAGCCGGGAGATCATCAGCGATGACCCGGGGTCGGGCTGCTGCGCTTCGTCTACGAGAAAGTGCGAGATAGCTGCAAGCCATGCTGGCGCGCCGGCATCTCCCTTCGGGATGTGGATCAAGGCAGGAAGGGCTGACATGACCGCAGGCAACGGGCTGCCCTCAAAACTGAAAAAACCACAAACCAGCTGACTTATCGGCCCTTCCCCACCATGGCGAAGGATGAGCTTGTCTCGGTCGAAGTGATCGGGAGCGATGGCGCCGAGGTTATCGATCGGCGAGTCCGCCGCATCAGCGATGGTGTGACCTTTCCCGAGTGGCAAAAGCACCAGGTCGCCGGCGTTGATCCACTGCGGCGGGTGGCCGGTGGGTGTGACCCAGGCTCCGCCAACCTCCACGAAACAAAAATGCGCTGGCCCGGGCGGAAAGCGCAGCCCCCACGGCTGGCTGAGACGTGTCGTGTAGACAAGTTCTCCGCGCAGCCTGATCAGAGTGAGCACCTGCGAAAGCACATCAGTACGCGCTGCAGACATTTCAAAATCTGTATTCACGCCGGACGATCCATCATGTAAATCGGAGGCCATGATATATCTCATAGTCGGCGCTCTGACTACTATTTTCTCATGGCATCAAGCCAGGTGCTGACACTAACTTGAGGATAATCGTCATGAGCAACGCAAATTCAGTTGAAACGATCAATAACGGCAACATTGCAGAAAAGCCGGCAGTCATTTTGGTGCACGGCGCCTTCTCCAATGGCCAGGTCTGGGGCCACGTTGCCGGAAAGCTGCACGCAGCAGGCCACCCCGTCGTAACCATCGATCTGCCAGGTCGTTCAGGCGCCCCCATGGCTGCAGACCAGGTCAGCCTCGACCTTTATCGCGATACGGTCGTCCAGGCCTTGGGCAGCGTTTCGGGTCCGGCGGTTCTGGTCGGCCACAGCTTCGCCGGCATCGTTATCGCCGCCGCCGCCGAACAAGTGCCAGAGAAGATCAAGACCTTGGTGTTCACCGCTGCCTATCTGCCGCAGGATGGTGATTCTCTACTGTCGCTGGCCCAGCAAGATCATGACGCCAGGATCGGCCAGCATCTGACGATTGATAAAGAGCGTGGGATTGCCGTGGTGGAATACTCGGCGCGCGCAGAGCTCTTTGCTAATGACGGCCCCGCTCCGCTGAAGGCAAAACTTCCTGATCTCATCCTTGACGAACCGGCGGCACCCTTGGTCACTCCGGTGCACGTGACTGCCGAGAGGTTTGGCCGAGTCGACAAGATCTATGTGTCCACCCAAGTGGACCAAGTCATCAGTCCCGCCTTCCAGGCAACGATGATCTCGCGCACTCCGGTGCGGAAGGTGGTCTCGCTTCAGACCGGCCATCTGCCGTTTCTGACGGATGTTGAGGGCATGTCGTACGCGATTGAGAACGCTATGGTTTGAAGATGGGCGCTCAATGGCAGGCAGTGGCGGGATCATCCTGAAAAGGGGTTCCCGCCGGTTCGTGGGTGTCCCGAATTCCGCTCACGGGCGATGCATTAAAGTGGGCAGCACCTGTTGTGAAGTAGGCACCGCCTGCCCCTCGAAGGTCCAACCGCCACCCTTTCATAAACTGGCCAGTGGACCGCAATCATTGGGTACATCGAAGCCAGAACTTGAGCCGACGTAAGTTTTTACCAGCCGGCCAACCTTGGAGACGACTGCTTGTTCGGTACTAATGAATCCGATCGGGAGGCTGACGGGGTAGGACTGGGGTAGCGAGAGGTGGTAAACGACTACGACGAATTCGCCTTCAAAGTGCAGCACCTCCACGTCACCGCCGAGAAATCCCTCTACCAGCGCCCGTAGCCTCTCGGTTCCCGGTTCGAACTCCATCCTCCACCTGCGTGCGGACTTGTTATTGTCCTTCCCAGACACGGGAACGAAGATTGTCGGCGAGTAAATCCTCTTGTCCTTCGTGCTCGACATCTCGACGAGCTCTCCCACCCTGGACAGCATATTGCTGCTCTTGCCCCAATAAGGGTCGCTCGGGGCGATCCAGAGGACAGGCGTGTCGCCGGCGTCTTGCTTGCTTTCACGTCGTTCCTTGACGATGGGAGCCAACTGCTTCTGGACTAAGTTCCAGTTGCGTTTTGCATAGAGTGGTCCGATGAAGGTGGTCCTTCTCCCATGACCATTGGACTCAAGCTTAGTGAGGTCATCGAAGAACTGGAAATCGATAGTGTTCCCGCTCGATTCAAAGGCCTTGAAAGTGTCTGTATCGCCAACTTCGAGCATCGCCTTGGCGATCTCGACGAAGTTCCCAGGCCTTGCCAGGCGATCAAGTTCAAGGGAAACCTGCCCATGCACGTAATCGGAGCTTTCCAGGCCATCGAAATCCTCTCGCTCAACGTTCCGGCCGTCCTCGTCGAGCTTGAACTCCACCGGAAGCCTCAATGGCATGTGTCTGATCTTATTTACCGAGTTCACCGTGTAGGCGCTCGGCGGATCCTTTCCATCCTGGATCACCGCTCTGGAAAGGAATCCTTTCCTGAGGATATCGTTGAACTGGCGCTGGAAATGCCTTTCAACGAGCATTTCGCTACACGAAGCGTTCTCGTCGGCGACGCGCAAGGCAATGCCAGCCTTCCACTTTTCTTGGGAATTCCCAGCACCGAGGCAGGAGAAGGTCGCAAGCTCGAAGGACAAGCGGGCGGTGCCGTCCCGTAGCATCGACAAACTCGGCACCTCACCTATGTCGGTGAAGTAGCCGCTGGACTTCTCCGTGAGACTCAGTCGCCCGCTGTTGGACAACTCCAGCTCGCCACGCTCAACTAGATCCCTGATCGCCTCCTGGACCTCAAGTCGGGAAAAACCAAGGAAGCTTGCCACTTGCGAAGTCAACATCGGCTCCAGGTGGACTAGACGAAGGACGAACTCCCTAACGAAGGGCAAGCCCCTCTGGCTGACGTACGAGAAATTGATGTTGAAGCGCTGGGCCGGCAACAAGAAATCGATCTCGTGGTAGATCGTGGTTTTCTCAGAAATGTCCATCTCAGCCCCCCTTCTTCGCTGAAATGACCTTGTAGCCGGCGTCCTCGCCCATCCGGTCCATGTATGTCAACACCTGGCCAAGCGGCATGTCGCGGTTGTTGGTCCTCCACATCTCTGTGTTGCCGACGATCAGCAGTCGATCCATGGCGCGTGACATCGCAACGTTGATTCGGTTTGGGATGCGCAGGAAGCCGGGACTGCGATGCCTGTCCGAACGTGTCAGGCTCAGGATGATGATCCGGTTCTCTTTGCCCTGGTAGCTGTCAACCGTGTCGATCTTTACCAGCGACTTGAACCCGTCACTCCATAAGCCCTGGTTGAATTTTTGCCGAATCAGGCGCTTTTGCTCTGCGTACATGCAAATGACACCAATCAGCGCCTCGTCCTTGTCCTTGAGGCCGGAAAGGCCTGATAGGAACTGGATGTTCTCAGATGCCTGCCTGAGTAGATCGATGACCTGCTCCGCCTCGCATCGGTTGTATATGCTTACACCGCGGTCTTCATGGTGGTTGGCGCTCGCGCCAAGCGCAGAGGTATCCAGCCAAGTCACGGGCCAGCGGAACGCTGGAGGGGCATCCTGGTAGATACCCGGGATGGCCCTGCTGCCGTTGACCAACTTGCCGCCATAGAAGGTCTGGGAAACCAGATTGCCGATGGGGGGCGCCATCCGGTACTGGGTAAGCAACGTGGCACTGGTTTGTCTCCCGTATTGGGAATCGAATGCCCGTGCGAAGTCGCTTCGCAGCACCTCGTCGAGTTCTGCGTGCTTACCGTTGATGCCAAGCCGGCGAGCCAGCGCAGCCTTGTGCGCATCGGAATACAAAGGAGGCAGCTGCAAGTGGTCTCCAACCAAAAGAACCCGCTTGGCCGATTGCATCGCAATGGCTAGTTCGCTCGAGATTGAACGAGCCGCCTCGTCGATGATCACGAAGTCGTAGATGTTTTCGTGGATTCCGATATGTCCCTGCCCCACGCCCACGCAGGTCCCGGTGACCAGCTGCCTTGACCTAGCGTAGAACTCATCGCAATTAACCCTTTCCGCCGAGAGCGCATCCCGCAAGTCGCGCGATATCCGGGCAAGCGCCTGGACCTTCCTCGTTTCGTTCGGGCGGACACCGTATTCGGCGCAAAGATTAGAGAGCATGATGGACTTTGCATCAGATATCTTGCTGTCTCGGGCAAGCGAGATACCGTACTCGTCGCAAAGCTTGTCGCGAATGTCCTGGTCCAGTTCGACCAAGATCTGCTTGACGGCCTGGGCATCCTCTGGGTCGTCAGCTTCGTCGAAATCTTTGAGAAGGGACTCAAGGTGGTCTATCTGCTTGAACAGCTTCAATTCCGCATCGACGACCTTAGATACGAAATCGGCCTCCAGACCCAGTGCGTCTGCCAAGCCCGCGGCGCGGTAGCGATATTCGGCGTTAAAAAGTTCACGCCTCTCGGCAGTAATCGCCTGTGAATAGACATCCTTCAACCCGTGCGAAACCGCCCCTTCGCGGTTGCTGAACCTGACGACTTCCAGCGGCGTGCCCAGCCTGCTGCAGTGGCTTCTTATCCGCTCAGCAGCTGTATTCACCGCTTCATGGGACTGACTTACCAATAGGATCCGCCGAACATTCAACTTCTCGACCAAATAGTGGACGAAAGCGGCAATGAATTCGGTCTTGCCAGTCCCTGGCGGCCCTTGCAAAAGCGAAAGCGGTCCATGGTTCAACAACGTTGCGAATGCTTGCCGCTGCTGCGGGTTGAGGCTGATCTTGTTGCCATGCTGGTCTTGGCGGTCGTACCTTGCGAAGTCATCGTCCGCGACAACAATGTCGTAAGACATTGCTGGCTTGGTGCAGGCCGGATCGAAGAGGTCCAGCAGGTCCGAAAGCACGCCTTCTCGATCTAGAAGTCGCTCAAGCGCAGCCTTTCGCTTGCGGTAAGAGGCCCTATCCGCCTTAGACCTGAAATAGACCTGCTCACCATCCTTCAGTCCAGTAGCCGTAAAACGCAACTTACCCAGCCGGACCTCGTTCAACGCTGACTTCTTGAGCAGCACTTCGCCGATGACCTTTTCAGTTCCATTCTTGTCGATGAGCAGTGCCTCGACTTCGTCCGTGCTTGTAAAGGCCCCAAGCGGATCGTTGTCATCCTCGTAAGGAAGAATCAGCTCATAAGGAGCGTCCTGCGGCGTAATGCAAGTCCCGTTCAATTCGATGTTTGGGCTTGATTCGACCTCGGTGGCCAAGATTGCCCTCCAAAGGTCGTGCGTAGGTATCTCGCGCGAAACGCCGAGGCCGCCCTCGGAAAAGGGCGCGGATGCGCCGTGGAATACGTCCTTAAGTTGCTTGCTCAAGCCCGCGTCATCGATGTTTTCTGGCCGTGCGCCAAACATCTCGATCGCGCGATGGAATGCATCGTCATTTCGAAGGTATTCAGATAGCTCTGAGAGTTGGTCTGGTCGACCAGGCTTGATTCGAATGGCCGCATTGATCTCCAACTGGCTTTCTGCCGCCTCCCTATAGTTGACTGTGGACTTGGTCCGAGGAGCCACGCAGCCCGTGAATTGGCGTTTTTCTCGGTCGTAGAAGGCAACTAAAGACCCACCAATGCCAGAGAACGTCACTGCATGGTGAATCTTCCCGTTCCTGGGCGGCTCAATCCTGAGGTAGAGACGCCCATTGTCGGGCAAGATCGACATGGGCTCGGTCGCCTGACCAAGCGTTACTTCGATAGTTTGGGAGTCTTGGGCACCGGTCGCAGCCGCCAACGCCTTCTTGAATCGCGTCAGGCTTTGAAAGCCGAACTCTACGTCAGCCATTTCGGACTGGATCGCTAAGGCAATACTCGGGTAATCGGAGGAATCACCTCCCCACTCCAGATCGAGCAATTCACACGACATCCGCAGCACGGCAAAGATGTCACGTTTCTCGGGCGAGCTTCCGTCGATATCCTCAGGGCTGTAGAGGTGGTTCCTGGCATCACCGGTGTTGGGGGAGAAATCCGGGATGTCGACCAGATACACCTTCTCGCCAACTTCCTCCAGCATCACGTTGCCTGGATGGAGATCGCCGTGGGACAGGCCCAGCCCGTGGAGGTGTTCGATCGCGGCGATCAACTTCTCGATTACAACCAATTTCTCCGATTGATCGCCCCCTGCATTTGGCCACCTCTCTCCTTGGACGTTTTCCATTACCAGGTACGCGCTGCCCGACCTGACGGCGATTCCGTATTCATGGATCCGGGGCAGATAGGACGGATTGACTGCAGCGAGCTTGTCCAAGCGCCTCAGGAACGCCAAGACTTGGAAATTGCTGGCAGGATCATCGGTTCTGCCACCAACATTCAACCAAACCTTCACCACCCTGCCCTGCGAGCGATAAACCTCCTTGTCATCCGTGGAAACCAGGAATTCGCCTTCGTCAGGGAATTGCCGGTTGTGGTTGATCGAGCGTCGGTACGGCTCCAGATCGGAATCGTCGAAGGTCGGTATCGCCTCGTCAATTGGCTCTGCGCGCTTGAAGGCGTCGAAGAACGCCGCGGCATCCTTGTACTTTCCCTCCACTGCCTCCAACACAATGCTTGCAAACCAGTCGTTGCTTGCAAGCATCGTGTCCTGGATGCCTGCAAGGCTCTTAGGCGACATCCGCTGGGCCGTAAGTAGGTGCCATGACACCAGTCCGAGCGCATGTACGTCTTGCTGGAACGGTGTAAATGGCAAGCCGTCCAGCATTTCCTTCACCTGCACGGATCCTACCGAAAGGCTTTCCCGGTAGTCACCGACCGTGCCAATCGGCTGGTGATAGGCGGAGATGAAATTGGAGAGCGCGATTTCCTTCGAAGGTGAGAGCCACAAGCTGTGGTCGGCGATGTCCCGGTGGGCGACCTTGATTTCATGGAGGTCACCGAATTTTGCGAGCAATAGCTTGGTGAGGTTTAGCCGGTCACCGATGCTGAATGACTTGCCATACCTGCCGATGAATTCATTGAACCTCGTGTGGCCCGCGGGAAGCTCATAGACCTCGCTGTGCTGCGTCGTAACCTGATCCTTCTCAAAGCCCGACAACGAACGCAAGCAATGGTTATAGAGGTCCCGATTCCGAAGGCTAATAAAACGCAGAACTTGCCGCTCGCGCGACACGATCTCGGCCCTCCCTTCGGGAGTAAAGGCCTTGTTCCCCTGGAGCTTCTTAAAATTCCAGACGCGCAGCAGCGCTTCGGCGCCCTTCGATGTTTCAGATTGGGCGAGGTACTCCTTGTACACCAGCCGCGGGTGCTCGAATATTTCCTCGGTCGCGGTGAACCCCCCTATTTGCATCGGCTTCACGCTCGTAGCATGTCCGATGAACAGTTCATCGAACACTGGGATATCCCGATCGAGCACTTGCGAATCCTGGCGCGGACGAAAGGTATCGTTGAACCTCGCTTCGTTGGAAAGGCGCAAAAATTTCTTCAGCGAGAGCGTATGATTTAGGTCTGCTTCCGGGAGCTGGCTGAAGTCGGCGTTGCCGGTCATGACGACATAGAAGTGGACGCGCGGCGGATACTTCTTATTGGTGAACTTGGACGCAATCTTCTTGAGCTTGTTTTCTAGGAGGAATTTCTTGTTCCTCGTGACGCTAACCGGCGAGCGCCCCATGTTTCTTCCACCCTTGAACCACATGTCTGCTTCAGCCGTCACCGGCTCGTGATTCCAGTCCTTGAGCTCTACGATAATGACGTTGCAATGGGTGACGATGACCAAGTCGAATTCACCCTCCTTGCCACGAGCATCGACGAACCTAAAGCCTGCATATCCTTTCCACCCTCTACCCCCGGGGCGCCCTAGCTGCTCGAGGAGCTGATCCTTCAGAGTGTTGCTCCGGCCCCTGGCAGGCTCGGACGGCGGTGGGTCAGTGAACGCAGCCTTGATCTTGTTGATGGCCGCGATCTCTTGTTCCTGCAACCCGCCTTCCCAAAACTCGATGTCCAATTCCTTCTCCCTGCTTCTTTCGCCGACCACGGTCGCCACCTGAGACTGCAGACCGCAGCCAATCTTGGCTTGATCCTGGCTCTCCGTTCAAATTCCCAGCTCAGGCAGGCAATGAGATCTAATCAGCCCCCGCCCCCCCCGGATGAATATCCCTAACCCCTTCCAACTTCCGCTCTTGGAGCTCACCTCGTGAGTGTCAGCAAGAAGCCATCCGCGATCTCGAATAGGCAATTCGACAGAGGCCGCGAAGTACATATTTCTCAGTTGTTAGAATCTACCCCTGCTTGACCTTTCCGGAGTAGTTCTTGAACTCAACAAGTACATAGCCGATATCCGGGACATCCACGTTTTATGCCTCATCCGTCCGCAGGCATCCCCACTGCCCATTCAGATAGCCCGGCAAGAGAGCGTCGGCGACGGACCGATTCATGGGCGCCCAAATTCAGTTCAAATTCCGTGGCACAGTCAGGCTTGCCTCAGCAGAGGTTAGGTTGTTATGCGTCATTTGGAATTTGGCAACCACGCCACACATACCTGGAAATGCTCCTGTCCGACGCATAGTAAAGCTTCTCACTTCCCTTTCCTGCGCGAATGGGTCCGCGAGAAAGCTTCAATTTACTAGGCCTATACCCCTGTATCTCAACGAATGCTCTCCTGCGGCGCTTTGTAAAGACATCTGTCCCCTTATGGCACACGTATGCCAGGCTGAGCACATGAGTTATGAGGCTGTCTAAATCTATGTTTAACCGAACATTCTCCTGGTCGCCAGCCGAGAGCTGATAATCGCACGTCGAGACTAAGCTTCCAGAGTAACTCTTCCGAAGATCTGTAATTATGTATAGCTTGACACAACCTATTTTTGCAAAGAACATCATTCGAAGGGCTATTTGCGGGCGGCCCGGCGACCAAGGCGTCTGCGCTTCGGATAATTTTCGGCGAAGGCGCTATGGATGCAAAAGCCAAGCGGTCGTCTGCAACGGCTGAACGAGGCCCCTCTCCTTAACGTGATCTGTGAGGCAATGGGAATGTCGGTGCCGACTCCGCCGCAAGCAGCCACCCCAAAACCAACCACAGAAGACATAGTCCCCTATTGCGGCGTCGTTTTTGGACTCCCTGTGGGACGTGTTGGGTTAATTGGCGCAGTCATCAAAGTAAAGAGCCGCCTCCAGCAAGATATGAATATGCACTGGCTGAGTCACGACTCGGACTGGGCCCTTGATGGCGGGCGTTTCATCACGGTGTTCTTTAAATACGATCACCCTCCGCACTGGGCCCCCAATTCGGGGATCAACGAGACGACCTATGGGTATTTCACGTTAGGTCTCACCAACGGCTACTTCGTTTTTCACTGCTCAAGTAATGATGTCAAGGAGGCAGTGCTCGACTTACTCGATTCCAACACATTTCCGATCGATAGGGTTTCTCGAGAGGTATTGAATTATGCGTTCATTGTAAAGAAAGAAATCAAAACAATTTGGCTGCACGGTATCCACAAGAAAACGGCCGTTAAAGCTGACAGTAAGGCGCTGACAGGCACAGATCTACGGCAAGCGTTCGATCCTAGCGCCGACCAGAGCTATTCGTACAACTCTTTAAGAGGCAGTGTGCGAATCGAGAAGAAGGATCGGACTTTTGGTGTAAATCTCTCCGAAGCATACGTTTGGCTGTACAAATTAAATTCATGGCGAGATTTTCTCGAGAAGTGCGATGCTCTAACCACGATTCTGATGAATGCCCGGGGCCGGGTGTCAAGTGCGCCGTTGGACACGGTTTCACACCCAATCCGCGATCTTGGTTTAATGAAGGCGGCATATGACTTCAGCATATACGATCCGGATAGCCAGCTGGCTCCGAATTTGGGGGATGTCAAAGTAGCTCTTTTAAGGACAATCAAAGCTGACTACGAATTCGACGTGCCACCAAACTTGATCCAGGACAATGTAGTCAGGGTTCGCGTGCATCATTTAGACAATGGGCTGCGTTCATATGTCGGTGATATCGCTGCTGAACCGATCATACAAAGCGAACGCTTGCGATTTGACACGACGATTGTGAACGCCCAGCCAGGTCAGATTGGGAAGGTCCGGGAGTTCGAGCGGATTTTTCGGCATCCAACCCTTGTGCAGGCGTGGTATGAAAGTGGTCACGCGATCACGGGCGGCGGATGCTACGAAGTCAATTACAAGAGCGCCCCTTTCAATGGCATATTTTGGGCGAGCTTTCCGAACACAAACATTTTAAAAGAGAAGCCATTGCCTCCTGCGAATGGGACTTTCCTATCGAATATCGGCTCTCTTGGTGAAGACTCCCTTTTTTCTTGGGTCTACCGAGCACTCAAGCGGGGCACAAACAACGAACGACTCGCGCACCTAAGAATGGCAAGCTCGAACGACTGGCTACTATGTGATGACGGTTCTGGAGAAGTTTCGGACTTTGTGCATGCTACAACTCACAGTAACGTCCATCACCTCACACTCATTCATGTGAAGGCAGCCAACTCGAGCCAGGTAACACGCCTGATATCTGTGTCGGCTCACGACATAGTTATCAATCAGGCCATCAAAAACATAGGAAGCTTGACCAAGACAAGCATAGTCACAACTCTATCTCAGCGTATTTCTCACGCGAGCTCGAAACCGGCTTGGTCGGTTGTAAATGGCGCCGTTATACCGGTTGCGGCTTCAAGTTTTGTGAGTCACCTCAATACGTGGAGTTCTGGCCGTGTTCGCTGCCACGTTATTGTGGTGCAGCCACACACTTTGCGCACGGTATTTAGAAACAAGACAAATTCACGTCAGCATGAGCAGCTCTGCACGTTGCTCAATAGCGCTGCTCATCAGGTGGCTGGATTAGGTGGCACGTTTACGCTAGTTGCTTCGCGCAGCTGAGGCTCGAAGATGTGCGATCTCTTGACTTTCGCGCTTGCTCGCGCGAGCCCACCTAATGGGTAGAGTGGGCGCTTCTGACGCATGTGCCTGGGTAGAACGACCGAAAGCAATACCCTGAACTTGCCTGGCACGCCTTGTGGTGGCGTGGCGTAGGCTCCCAATATCGCCCAACTTCGTAAGAAAGAAGTCTCATGAACACAACTATTATCACGAACCCAAATGCCCTCCTCGATGCCTTTCGAAGGCTTATGGAATGGTCCACTGATGTCGATTTGTGCATTGCTTGGGCGACATCGTCAAACGGGCAGGGGCGCCACTGGAAAGAATTGGACTTGGACAAGGTTCAAAGAGCTATCGTAGGTACTGCTTTCGCCCAAACTGAGCCCGATGCGTTGTTGGAGCTGAACCAGAAGGCGGATCGCTTGCGCCTGATGATCAACTCAACGGGAACTTTCCATCCAAAGGTCATCCTTGGACGTAGAGGCTCGAAGATGCGCGCGATCGTTGGATCGGCGAACTTCACTGCCGCAGCCTACACGAGCAACACAGAGCTATCCGTTCTGTTAGATGGTGTCAGCCACGATCCTGCATTTAAAGACATCGAAGGCTTCATTGAGGTCCAATGGGCGAATGGGGTCGAGCTCAATGATGAGTGGCTCGCGCAATACACGCTTACGTGGAATGAAGCGAAACGAAAGAAGATCATTGTTCCTGGGGCGAGACTTGAGGTGACGTCGGTCACCGATCTGGATATGACGTGGAGCAAGTACTTTGAGGTCATCAAGAGCCAGGAAGGAAGGCAACTAACCAATGGTTATCGAATTCGGGTTACTGGTGGTGCTCCATCGTATTTTGAGGAGCTTCGACTTGCTCAAGCTGCATTCCGCCGTGAGCCGCGCTTTAAGAAACTGAGCAAGGAAGAGCGGGATCTAATGATGGGAGTTGGCAGAGCCTCCAGCGGCCTACTTGGCTCTATGCGGCCGGCAAGGGAGGCAAGGGGGATCGTTAAACGGTCGCCTGAAGTCGTCGGTGCCGTACTAGACCGTTTACCTTTGGACGCCCCTGTCACCCTTATACAGGCCACCAAACTGCTGACAGCGCTCACAGAGATCAAGGGGATCAAGCTCGGCGTCGCCACCCGTTTTTTCGCCGTCAAGCGCCCAGATCTGTTCGTATCTATAAACAATGGCAGCCGACCACAGCTAGCAGCACTTCAATGTGGCCGCGAGGTCAGAACACTGCCGCAGTACATCAAGCTGCTGGCCGACGTATGGGGAACGGAGTGGCATCAGTCGAAGCGCCCGGCCGACAAGATAGAGGCAATTTTCTGGGACCGCCGCGCTGCGCTGCTTGACGCAGCGTTATACGAGCAAGTTATCCAACCAAGATAGGCCGGGCCGCAGAAGCTAGTCGACGGAGATGCTATATCGGGACATCCACGGTCTCTGAACATCGGGACAGATGCACTAACGATGGCTGCATAGTTGGGCTTTGCCTCGGTTGAGGCTAGGTCGTTATGAACCATTTGGAATCTGGCTACCGCGCCACCCGATGCCTGGAAATGCTCCTGTCCGACGCCTAATAAAGATATCCCGTCCCGCCCCTTCCCGCGCGCGTAAGTCGGCGACAAAGCTTCAATTTAGCTACGCCCCCATAAGCCCTGTATCAGCGAATGCTCATTTGCGGTGTTATCCGTCTCTTTATGTCTCTCTGCTTTGGCTTCGCCGGCGGCGGATCTGCGTAAAATGTGGTGACCCCTCCTTGCATTCGATGCCGGTCGCCTGAGTAGACACAGCCGATGCACGTGATGTGGTCGTTGTCCACGCTCATTCCGTGGAGATTTCTCCGTTCGAAATCCGAACCAATCGCAGAGGCATTCTTCAACATGAGCGTGGTGGCGGGACCTTTGAGAAGCAACTCCCCGAACACGGACTTGCCACCAGGAAGTGTAAACGAACCGTGGAAGGACGCCTCGTTACTTGCCTTGATCATCTCCGTCTCCCTGATCAATTATCGAATATTCTTTTCATCACACCGGTTCTTCTTCTGGCGACCGATGGCGCTCAACTCAGTGGATATCGGCCTGCAGACGGTCAGCGCGCGAACGTCTTGTAAAAACGTCAGCTTCATCTGTCTAGTTGAGCCTGAGCCACCACGAGTTGTTCCGGTGAAAGCCCAATGGGCTCCTATCCTCCACATCGATGCCAAAGTGGTGCGCAAAGAATCCTACACTGGCCTCCAGTTCACGGTTATACATTTCGATGGCGTATCCCTGTGAGATCAGCACTTCGCTCGCCAGGCTCCGGGCCATCGTCGGGGCTGCTTTGATGGATCCGGCAACCTCCAGCAATACGTCCGACGGAAAGAGTTTTCGACCCGCATCGAACTTCTGGTGGAAATCGGCGCCGCATGACACTCCCTCTGGCCAAACGTCAGGATGTCCCCTGGATGATCTTCGAGGCCCACCCCCAGCGAAACCAACAGCGTCCCTCCTTTCTGTTCTCTAGGCCGAGGCCAAGCTTGTTGTCACGAGCTAGTTGGAACCTGGCGACAACGCCACTCATATGTTGGAGGATGCTCTTATGCTGCGCGTTGTAAAAGCATCCCTTCCCTCGCTCACGTAAGCAAGGCGATACCGAGGCATCCGCGATCTTTGCGTTGTCCGTCCAGGGATGTCACGAATGCCTGTCCAGATAGCCCGACGAAAATGCAAGCCACGGGTCCATTCGTGGATATGCTCAATTCCCCACTAACCCCTCTGCCACCAGAATTAAGAGAAACCATCACACCCAAACGTCATCCAGAACACTAAAATATTCCAAGTCACTCGGACGCAAGGAAACACGAAATGAAGAAGCTGGCAAACGGGTTATTGCTTGGGGCTTTGCTGACAAGCGCCGCCCATGCACAGACCAACGCAGGCGGTCAGAAACCCGATCCCGACCTTCCTTTCAACATCACGAAGGTGGCTAGCTTCGATTTGCCTTGGCGTATCGCGTTCCTGCCCGATGGCCGCATGCTGGTGACCGAGAAGGTCGGCCGGTTGGATCTGGTGACGCCGCAAGGCGCCAAGACCGAGATCAAGGGCGTGCCGGCCAGCTATGTCGAGGGTCAGAACGGCATGCTGGGCGTCTTCCTTTCGCCCCATTACGCCACTGACCACAATGTGTACCTCACTTATGTCGCACCCGGTGACTATGGTGGCGGCCTGGTCATGGGCCGAGGTCAGCTCGTACTGGATGGCAATCAGCCCAGGCTGGATGGCTTCCAGGTGCTGTGGCGCCAGATGCCCACGGGCAAGGGTGGCCAGGCCGGCGCGCAGATCGCCTTCTCGCCGGACGGCAAGTACCTCTTTCTCACCGTGGGTGACCGCCAGCGCTTCACGCCAGCACAGGATCCCGATCAGCCGGTGGGCAAGATCCTGCGGCTGACGTTGGATGGCAAACCCGCGCCGGGCAATCCGTGGGCAGGAAAGGTCGGTGCTCACAGCATTCCGCTGATCGATCCGGCAACCGATACCGAGGCGGCCAAATCGGCGCCGGTGGTCAGCACCTATACGTTCCCCGGCCCCAACCTTACGCCGGCCGAAACTTGGACTACTGGCCATCGCACACCTTATGGCCTCGCCTTCGCTCCTGATGGTCGGTTGTGGGAGCTTGAGCATGGCCCGCGCGGCGGTGACGAACTGAACCTGATCCAGCGTGGCAAGAACTACGGCTGGCCGCTGGTTTCGTACGGCGTCAACTATAACGGCGTGCCCATTCCCAACCCCGATACACGGCCCGATCTGGCCAAGCCTGTGATCTATTGGGTGCCAGTGGTCGCGCCAGGCAACCTTATGTTCTACAAGGGCAGCCTGTTCCCGCACTGGAAAGGCAGTGCCTTGATCAGCGGCCTTGTCAGCGAGGCCATCATTCGCGTCACCTTTGACGGCAAGGGCGGCGCCACCGCGGCCCAGCGCTGGAGCATTGGCAAACGCGTCCGCGATATCGAAGAGGCGCCGGATGGTTCGCTCTGGATGCTGGAAGATGCTCAGCCCGGCGGCCTGTTCCGTCTCACGCCGAAATAATTCGACAAGTCAGCTAGCGCTTCGGCACACAGCCGGTACGAAGTGACTTCTTCATAAGGGATAAGCCGCGATTCGTCCGCCCAGGGCGAACGCGGCCAGCTAACCTGGCCTCGATAACCAGCTCTGATCGCCCTGCCCGTTTCGCTTCCCAATCAAGTTCTCTTGAACCAGTTCTATAAGGCGTTGAGAGGTAGCGATATCGGTCACGTGCCCGATTTCAGATTTAACAGGCCCGTCGAAAGCGCCCCGGTGACAGGCCAACACGTTGACTGAATACGCGCGAAAAATGCTGCTGTGTCTTAAAGCCACAGCGCTGCGCGACATCAAGGATTGAAGCGTCTTTGTCTTGCAGGAGTGCCTTTGCACGAGTAACGCGAAGGCTCAGCAGGAACTCATGCGGCGTCGATCGGAAGGTGATGCGGAAAGCGCGCGAAAGATGGGAAGCGCTAAGACCAACCACCGTTGCCAGTTCGATCATGGAGATCTCCGCGGCGAGGTTGTCCTGCATGTATTCCGTCAAACGGCGTGCAACACTCGGTGCCAGGCCTCCCCTTGAACTCCGTGTCGGCGGGACATCACTCCGCTTCGCGGCATGACGAACCAGGTACGACGTCATCGCTTGCTCGATCCCATCGACAAACAGACGTCCGCTCGGATAGCCCGCGTGAGCTTCGGCGTTCAAGGCATCGAGCAACCCACTCAGTCGAGGATCAAGAAACCCGGGGCTAGGTGCGAGTTCGATATCCGGCCTTCCCCACAAGGCCTCCGAAGCGAGCGAGAGAACTCTGCCGTCGATTTGTACGGAAAGCTGGTCCGCCGCTTCTATCCACTCCACCGATTCGACTTGGCGTCGCAAAGAGACCACCACGCCTTGCGGTGGAATGTGGATCCGTTGCGTGCATTTTCCCTCAGCCTCATGCAGCACAGTGGCGCCTGCAGGGAAGTACGTAAGCACATGGCTGGTGAATTCCCTCGTGCAGATTTCGCCGGGCTGCATGCGTTGGGATTCGACCAGGAAACTCGGTGAGGGCGAATGGACCAACGGCCCCAACGCGTACAAAGGCCCGAATGTACCCTCGCGAAGGACTGAAATTCGGCCTTGGACCATGAGTGTCATTTCTTGCAATGAGGGAGGGTTGTAGCAGGTGCGGATAAAACCCGTCATGGGGAGATAAACGTCGATCGAGGCGCCGTTCTAACCTCGTCACTTTACCCCACCCTGGATATCCCCATGGCGACTCACGTCTTTAATTCCGCGAGAAATAACGAGTACCTGCTCTTTGGCGTGCACCTGAAAGTGCTCCTGACCGCTGAGCAAACCAATAGTCAATTCAGTCTCGTCGAAGGCACGATGCCACCCGGTGGTGACAGCGGACTTCATGTCCATCACCGTGAAGATGAATCCATGCACATCATGGAAGGATCGCTGGAGGTGACGATCGGCGCCGAGACGCAGGTTCTGGGCGCTGGCGATTCCTACTTTGCGCCGCGCGGTATTCCGCACCGCTTACGCAACCTGGGCGACACACCCATGCGTTCACACATGATCGCTACACCCGGAGAATTCGCCAGTTTTGTGATGGAAGCGGGCATCCCCATTCCCGAATCGGGCGACATGCCGCCGGTCACGCCGCCGACGCCGGCGCAAATGGAAGTGATCGGCAAGCTACTTCACAAATGGGGTATCGAGATGCTCGTACCCCCTGGCGCATAAGCTTGCGGGTATTGGCCCTAGCTCCGCGAGCATGTCCGATGACTCAAAGCGCAAAGGACACGCGTAACCCTCCCGCTCATGGATAACTCCGTGAGCGGGAGTGGGCCCCTAACCTACTGCCTTCGATGCAGACTCGAGGAAGCGATCGACAATCTCCGGCAACATCGGGTCGACGGGAAGCGTGTAGTGAGTTGTGTTCGGCACGATGGCGAGCTGGTTTGCAGGCCGCAGGGAGCCATCGATCCCGGCATCGCGCTGGCCGCCTCCCAGCGCCTTCCAGAACTCGACTATGTGTTCGGGCCGCGTGGCGTCAGCATCGGCAAAGACCAGCAGCGTGCGTGCGTGAAGCTTGGCGACGCCGGCGCTCCAGTCAAAGGGGCGCTTGGTCATGTCACCGACCTTGCTGAAGAGGTTGGTCCAATCGACATCGGGATAGGCCTGCCCTAACGGCGATGCCTTGACGCCAGGCCCAAGCGTGGCGGCGTTCGCCTCCAACTGTTTGAAGGCCGTTACCACCTCCGGATAAAAGCCGTCCTGCCTCATTGCCGCGGACACGAGCAAAAGCCGATCGACTACATCTGGATGGCGGATAGCGGTCTGCAGCGCGACGCTGGAGCCCAGCGAGTAGCCCATGACGTCGGCCTTGCTAAGGTTCAGATGGCCGATAAAGGCAGCAACGTCGTCGCCCATCGTTTCACTGCGCAGTGGCCGGTCAGTGTCCGGCGTGCGCCCATGGGCCTGGAGATGGACGGCGAATACCTGCCTGCCCTTGGCCAGTTTGGCCAGATTGCTTCCGAAGCTGTTCGGGTCGATGCCGCCGTGGAGAAGAATGAGCGGCTTGCCGGCTCCGTGCACGCTGTAAAAGAGATGCTGGCCATTGACGTCGGCAAAATGCTCGTTCGACATGGTGAGAGTCTTCTTGGCTTGAACCGGAAGGGCCGCAGTGAGCACTGCGGCCGCTATGGCAGTCTTCAGGAAATCTCGTCTGAGCATATTGTCCTCACGTGGCGTCGAATGGATCAACGCAGCAGTGATGGCATATTTCATCGCCATCCCTGCCGTACGCCAATGGCCGCTTGGTGGTCACGATTTGCCGGCGAGCAATTCATCCAGCTGAGCGAACTGTTCGGGCAGGCCTTCCGCCGAACCAGCCAGGGCTTCGTCGAGGGCCGCTGTGGTGGGATAGAGCTCATGCAGGGTGACCCGCGTCTTGCCGGCATCTTCCTCGAACGTCACCGTGGTCACGGCGCCCTGATCGCTTTCTTCGTTTGTCCATACGAGGCGCTTGTTCGGCGTTACTTCTTTGTACGTGCCGAAGAACGTCATCGGTTGATCGAAGGCCGGATGGCTGAACACGAGGCGATACGCGCCACCGGTGCGAATATCCATGTCGCACGAAACCAACGACATGCCTGCCGACTTCGGCACCCACCAAAGCTTGAACAATTCGGGCTTGCTCCAGGCTTCGAAGACGATGTGCACTGGGGCGTTGAATGTTCGCGTCACCACGAGTTCGAAGTCGGACTTGCGTTGCACGGCGGTGTGGTTCACGGCGGGACTACCTGCGTTTTCTTTGGGCATCTGCCTTCTCCTTAGATTTCAAGTGCTCGACAAGCTGGTCCAGCGCGTCGAAGCGTGCGCTCCACAGTTGACGGTGCTGCTCGATCCAGGCGGCTTCTTCTTCCAGCCGGCGCAGCCCGAGTCTGCAGGTTCGTATGCGCCCGACCTTCTCCGTGGTCACGAGCCCCGCCTGCTCCAAAATGCTGACGTGCTTCTTCATGCCCGTAAGGGTCATGTGAAACCGTTGAGCGAGGTCGGTGATGGACGCGTCTGAACCCCCGAGCTGCTCCAGCACACCACGTCGGGTGACGTCGGAGAGCGCGGCGAACGTTGCGTCAAGGCGGTCTTGATAGTGAACCATATGGTTCACTGTAAGCCAGGCAGCGGCGATTTACAAGCGGATGACCCAAGGGGCCAATCGCATGCTCATCTGGGTGTTTCGTAAAGGCAACCGCCCCCTTATGGCAGGGCGCAGGCGAGAGATCAGCCGGCGGATGCAGCCATATCCACATTATTCCGGATGCGCTGCGCATGCTCGCGGCATAGGTGTTCGACCAGCGCCCGATGGTCCGGCAGATCGTCGAGTGCCTGAGCGGCCGCCTGCCGGATCATCGCGAATTCCCTGCGTGCCGCTTCCATATGCGGGAACGCGCTGCGCATGTATCCAAGGTCTGTCTGGAACTCCATGCCATACAGCACGTATTGCCAACTGGCGGTCATGAACATTTCAAGGTCGCCAATAAAATCCAGTCGATGCGGCGGGCGCTGCTTCCACTTCGCGAGCTTTTCCTGCAGGGTTTGCGGGATGCCCGCAACGTCGGTGTTATCGATCCAGAACGGTGAGTCGCGCCGCTGGCTCAGGCAGTAGTGCATCTTGATGAAGTCGATGATGCGGTCGTAGCGAGCCACCATCATCTCGTTGAAATGACGCGCCGTGCTTTCCATGTTGTCGGTGTCGCCGGGCAACAAATGCGTGAGCAGGTAGGTCGCCAGCTCGATCAATGCGATGCCGGTCGATTCCAATGGCTCGACAAAGCCGCCAGCCAAGCCCACGGCTACGCAGTTCTTGCGCCAGTGCTCGGGGCGGTATCCCGTCTCGAACTTGATGTGCATGGCCTTCAGGCCCTCGCCTGCACCACCCAGATAGCGCCGGAAAACGTCTTCGGCACGATCATCGGTGGTATGCCGCGACGAATACACGTAGCCAACGCCACGCCGCTTCTGCAAACCGATGTCCCAGATCCAGCCCGCCTCCTGGGCGGTGGAGATGGTGTACGACGGGATCGGTGCATCGGGGGTTTCGTACGGCACCTGCATGGCCACCGCGCGATCGGCAAACAGCACGTCCGCACGGCTGTGGAAAGGAGATTGCATCACGTTGCCGATCAGCATGCCGCGCAGCCCGGTGCAGTCCACGTAGAGATCGGCGGTGAGATCGCCCGCCTCCTTTGTCACCACGCGCGCGATGGCGCCGTGTTCATCCAGCTCTGTGCGCTCCACCGTCGCCACATGCCGAACGACGCCAAGCGCCTGCTGGCCGTGCTCGGCAAGTACGCGCGCGAAGCAGGCGGCATCGAAATGGAAGGCATGATTCATCGGCCCCTGATAGTCCGCATCCCTTGCGCGCTTGGGCGCGCGCGAGTGATCGACCAACGTGCTCTGCATCGACACGGCGTCGGCGAACGACATGCCCTGCGGTGCCGCACCGAGCAACCAGTACGGCAACAACTCCGGGCCACCCGGACGCTGGCTGGGTGCGTTGAACGGATGAAAGAAGTGATCCGCTCCGGGGGCTCCGGGCGGCCGCACCCAATGGCGATAGTGGATGCCCTGCTTGTACGTCGCGGTGGCGCCGACCAGAAAGCGGCGCTCGTCGAGGCCGATGGCGGACAGCGTGCCGCGAATGGAGGGGAACGTGGCTTCGCCCACGCCTAGCAGGCCGATGTCCGGCGATTCCACCAGATGCACCTGCACGCTCCGGGGATCGATCGCGTTGACCGCTTTGGCCAGATAGCACGCCGCCAGCCAACCGGCGGTGCCACCGCCCACGATCAGGACTTTCTGCAGACGCGCCATGGTGTATCCCCGCCGGTGCCGCACGATGAAAAGAAAGAATCGCCGGGCCGCCCCACGCGCACCCGGCAAAAAAGCCATTCAACGGGAGGATAGGCGGCGCTCCCCCGAGCGCCGCCGGCAGAACGGCAAACGTCAGGCGGCGCGCACGTCATGGGGGCCGCCGTGCATCACGTCAGAACCACACGCCGAGCTGCACGCCATAGGTACGCGGCGCCAGGTACTGGGACACGTACTGCAGCGAACCGTCAGACATCAGGAAACGGCCAGCGCTGGTGCGGATCTTGTCGTCGGACACGTTCTGCACGTATGCGTTGACCCACCACTTGTCGCCCGGCTCGCTGTAGCGCAGCGACAGGTCGCCACGCGTGTACGCCTTCTGCTGGTCGCCCGAGCCCAGGTTGAAGTAGCTCAGCCACTGCGTGCTCTGGTACTGCACGCTGATGCGTGGCGTGAGGCGTCCGCCGTTGGAAAGATGGAAGTCGTGCTCGTAGATGCCGGTGAGCGACACGTTCGGCGCATGCGGTAGATCGTTGCCGGTGACGTTCATGCAGTTAGCGAGGTTGGACTGCGGCGGGCATGCCGGCAGGCCCTGGTAGTCGTTGGAGCCGGCGTAGATCAGCTTGCCGAGCTCCTTCTTAGGAATGGCCGAGAAGATCAGGTTGAAGCGATCTTCCTTCTGCTGATACGCCAGCTCCGACTCAATACCGAGCACCTTGGTACTGCCGCCCACGTTGGAGAAGCCCAGGCCATGGTTGCCGTCCGGATAGACGATGGGCGCGGAGAGCTGGAAGTTCTTGAAGTCTTCGTAATAGATGGCCGAGTTCCACGTCATGTGGCCATCGAGGAAGGAGAACTTGCTGCCGATTTCATAGTTGGTCAGCGTCTCGGGCTTGTACAGCGTGCCCGCGTCCTGCGTGCCGCCCGATTTGTAGCCGGTGGACACGCTGACGTAGACCATGCCGTTTTCGCCAACGTCGGTATCCAGGCGCAGCAACCAGGTCGGCTTGCTCTTGCTGTACTTGGCGGTATTCCGCTGCGAGATGGTAAAGCCGTTCGACGGATCCGGATACACGCCCGGAGAGATCGGCACCTGCGGCACGGTTGGGTCGTTGTCCCAACCCCAGTTGATGCCGCCCTTGTTCTCCTTGTCGTCATGCGACCAGCGCGCACCACCGGTGAGGCGCCAGTGGTCGCTGAGATGCCAGGTGGCCTGACCGAACAGCGCGTACGACTCCACTGTTTCCTTCGGCTGGATGAAGGAGCCCTGCCAGTTCACGGTGCCGTAGCGCGTACCGTTCATGATGGGGATGTCGAAGCGGATGTTGTTGTCTTCGTAGGCGTAGTACGCACCGACGATCCAGTCCACGGTCTGCTGCCCGCTGGACTTCAGGTCGACTTCCTGGCTCCAGCTTTCGTAGTTGGAATAGTTGGTGCGGTCGTCCTGGTAGACGCCGTTGGTGGTGAAGCTGGTGGGCACGCTGACACCGACGTCCTGGTCGAAGTCGCTCTTGCCGGAGTAACGGTTGTAGCCGGCGATGTAGCTAAGCTGCATGCCGTCGTTGATGTTCCAGTCCATGCGGCTACGCAACGTCTTGGACGTGCGGTCCAGGTACGGCGCGGTGTCGATCAGCGCGGACCAGAATTCCTGCCCCTGGCGCGGCGTCTGCATCAGGCTGAGGCTGGGCGTGCCGCGATCGAGGAAGTACTCGTACGACAGGTTCCACTTGAACGAATCGCTGGGCTGCCACAGCGCACTGACGCGCGCGGCGGACTGATCCTGCGCGTTGTACTTGTTGCCGCCCTGCACGTACTGGCTGGGATCGATCGGCCTGAAGTTGGCCAGCGTGCCGCCGGAGGCGGGAGAAGCGAGATACGCCTGTTGCTGCTGCGCCACGGTGGGCAGTTCGCTCGACGGATTCTGGTAATCGACGTAGCCGTCGTGCTGCTGGTGCACCACGGCAACGCGCATGGCGAAGGTGCTGCTGATGGGCAGGTTGAATGCGGCGCGCGCGCCGAGCTGGTTGAAGTTGCCTGCTTCAATCTGCGCATTGCCGTAGAAGCCTGCGCCGATTTCCGGCTTGGCGGTCTGGAAACTGATGGCGCCCGCGGTGGAATTGCGGCCCCAGAGCGTGCCCTGTGGACCGCGCAGTGTTTCCACGCCATCCATGTCCAGCAACAGGCCCGACGCTGCCTCGGCACGAGGCGCATATACGCCGTCGACGAAGGTTGCGACTTCGGGATCGGCGTACTCGGTCTTGGCGCTGTCGTTGCCGATACCGCGCATGGTAAGCGTCACCACGCCGTGATCACCTTCCGACGTACCTTGCAGGCCTGGCACCAGCTTGGTCAGGTCCTGCACAGTCATCACGCGCTCCTTGTCGAGCGTGTCCGCCGCGATCGCCGTAACCGCCACCGGCGTTTTCTGCAGCGGTGTCTCGCGCTTGGTCGCGGTGACCGAGACGGCATCCAGGTTCTTTACTTTCTTGTCAGCGCCTGCCGGGTTCTGGGATGACTGGTTTTGCGATGTCGCATCCTGATCTGCTGCAAACAGCACACCAGGGGCAAGCACGAGTGACACGGCGACATACAACAACTTGTGATGCAGATTCATCTGGCTCTCCCTCCAAATCGTTCGGATCAGTGTTGTCCGCCGCACGCACGGCCATGACAAAGGTTTCCCCAACTCCCTACCGGCACCTCATTCCCCCGAATGACAGCGCTGTCATTTCTGGATAATAAAGCGCCATTGCAATGAATGCTTGCCGCATGGCAGCAAGTCACCAAGACAAAGCAAATAGACGTCCTGCCGTCCCATCTCATAAAGACGCGAGCCACCTGTCGACACGCCCGCAACGAAAGGGGCGCCACCGACAGCGAAGCCACGTCCGCGCAACCAACCTGCCGTTGTTGCGACACACGCTACCCACGCCAGCACCGCTGCCGCTGTGAACGGCGGCCCGGCATTCATGGCTTTTCCCCCTGAGCCGGACACGCCAGCGTCCGGTCCGCTACCGTGCCAAGTGACACATCCGCGATAACGATCCGCTCGCCGGAATGGCTGGACCACTCGAATGGCCGGTCCAGCTTGCTCATGTTGGCGCCAGCGTCGCGGAAACATTTCAGCGGAACGCCCACGCGCAACCACTGATCATGAGGCAACGCGGCAAGCTGCCGCCCAACCGGCACCCGGCCACCACAACCGACACCGCAGCCGACGCCGATCATCGACGTACTCTCTGGCGGTGCCGCATCGATTCTCAATGTAGTCACCAGCAGCACGTCGCCATTGGTTTCGCGTTCCACATCGAGCGGCGCCGGTGCCACCAGTGCAACACTTGCGGCGCCGGTACCGGACCAGCTCAGGCTGCGCGCGTCCTCCTGCGCCTTGTAGTCGAGCGCGCTGATGCGCAAGCTGCCGTCCGGCGTCGCAGCCGGCATGGCCTCGACATTCATCGCCGCACCGTTTGCGCCGGTAAGGCGTACCACGAAACCCTGCGCCGGCTTGCCGTGGGCGAAGTAGACGCCTGCCTGCGCAGCGTTTAACGCGATCCCGGCATTCTCAGGCAAGGGATCCGTATTGCCGCTATCGGCATAGGTCAGGCCGAAGCCATAGGGAAATTGCGGATGCTCGCCTCGTGCGACTGCGGCAACCGGTACTTGTGCTGCGCTAAGCGGCCATGCGTACGCCAGCTTGCCGTGGAAGTCGTGCGCTATGCGACCGTCAGGGGTACGCAGCAACACATCGGCGATACCCTCCCCCTCGCTACCCGGAAGCCACGCCACCACAAAAGCATCAACGGCGTTGATCTCGCGATTCATCCACAGTGGTCGTCCGGTCAGAAACACCGCCGCCACTGGCACACCTTGCTGGCGTAACCGCCGAAGCAGGTCAAGATCGTGATCGTTGCCTGGACGGTATGCCAGGTTCGGCAGGTCTCCCTGGAATTCGGCGTAGGGATCTTCGCCGAACACCACGATGGCGGCATCGGGTTTCTGCTTGTAGTCGCCATCCACCGCTAGCTCAGCGCTGCCCCCGGCTACCTGCACCTGTGCCTGCAGGCCGGCCCAAATCGACGTGGCACCGGGGAAATTTGCATTGGTCAGACCCGTGCCCTGCCAGGTCAGCGTCCAGCCGCCGTTCTGCTTGGAGATGTTGTCAGCGCCATTACCGGCAACCAGAATATGCTTGCGCGGATCGATCGGCAGCATGCTTTGGTTGTTCTTCAGCAGCACTAGCGACTCACGCACCGCCCTGCGCGCGAGTGCACGATGTGCAGGACTTCCGATCACCTGTGCCGAGCGCGCCACCAGAGGGTTGGCCGATGGCAGGCCGGCCTCGAACATGCCCAGACGCACCTTCACTCGCAGGATGCGAGTCACCGCATCGTCGACGCGGCTCATCGGGATCACGCCGGCCTTCACCTCAGCCAACGTGTTCTTATAAAGACCTTTCCAGGAGTCAGGCGCCTCCAGCATGTCCAGCCCGGCGTTATATGCCGCCGGACAGTCCTCGCTGGTGCAGCCAGGCACTTGGCCATGCGCGTTCCAGTCGCCCAACACGATTCCATCGAAGCCCATGCGCTCCTTCAGTACGCCGGTGATCAATGCCCTGTTGCCGGCCATCTTTATCCCGTTCCAGCTGGAGAACGAGACCATCACCACCTGCACGCCGGCCTTGATCGCAGGCGGATAGCCGGCTGCGTGCACGTCACGCAACACCGCCTCGCTGATCGCCGCATCGCCCTGGTCCTTGCCGTCGTGGGTGCCGCCATCGCCAACGAAATGCTTGGCGGTGGCGATCACATGCTCGGCATCCAGAAACTGCGGAGTACCCGGCCGACCCTCCAGCCCGCCAATCACGGCGGCGGCGTATTGCGCTACCAATGCTGGGTTCTGCGAATAACCTTCGTAGGAACGGCCCCAGCGAATATCTTGCGGCACCGTAAGCGTGGGCGCGAAAGTCCAGCTGATGCCGCTGGCACGCAGCTCTTGCGCAGTGACCTCACCGATATCGTGGATCAGTTGCGGATCACGCGTGGCGCCCAGCGCGGAGTTCTGCGGGAAAAGCGTGCTGCCAACCAGGTTGTTGTGGCCATGCACGGCGTCGATGCCAAACAGCACCGGGATCGCCAACCCTCCATGCGAGGTATCCATCGACGCGCGGTAAAACGCGTCGGACAGCGCTTGCCACTGCGATGCAACAGGGTATGGCTGACCGGGCGGTTTGGAGTTGCCACCGGCCAGGATCGAGCCCAGGTGGTACTCGCGCACATCGTCCGGCGTTACGTACTTGATGTCAGCCTGGATCATCTGGCCGACCTTGTCCGCCGCCGACATCTTCGCCAGTAAAGCCTGGACCCGCGACTCGATCGCCGGGTCGGTCGGCAGCGGCGAGGCGCCTTTCGGCCATTGTTCGGGGTGGACGATGGTCGCATCGCCGGCCATGGCGGGAACGATCGTCAGCAGTGCACCGGCGAATGACAGGGCCAAGGAAACGCTTCGCAGGAGCGAGCTCAACGGCTGCAGCAATGGCACGGCAAAGCCCCTGGTTGGCGCACCGGCGGTACGCGTTGAGCCGCATAGTGGCAGGAATGACAGCGCTGTCAATTTGCTCTGCAACATGACCCGCGCGCTACTGGGCCGGGCTAAACGACCTCAGGGTGCAGCGGCTGTGGAACCGCGGATCTGCAGGGAGAAAGGCATCTGCACCAGCCGGCCCGGGCCGTGGCCGCGCAGCACATTGAGCAATTGCTCGGCGGCGAGCTTGCCCATCTCGCGGCTGGGTTGCTGGACAGTGGTAAGCGCCGGCCACAGTTGTCGCGACAGCGGCGTATCGTCGAAACCGCAGACCGACAGGTCATGCGGCACCTTCAGGCCGTACTCACCCGCTGCCCACATCACACCGGTGGCCATGTCGTCGTTGGCAGCGAACACCGCTGTCGGCCGCTCGGCCAGTGAAAACAGCTGCCGTGCCGCTTCCACGCCGGAGCCGAAAGTGAAAGCGCCCTGCACCACCAGGGTCGGATCCTCAGGTAGGCCCGCAGCAGCCATCGCCTCGCGATAGCCAGCCAATCGCCAGCGGCTGGCGCCATGGTCGGCGATGCCGATTACGTGAGCGATCCGCCGGTGGCCAAGCTCCAGCAGGTGCTCCGTGATCGCCCGCGCGGCGTGCTGCTCGTCCATCGTCACGCCTATGGTTTTGCCGCGCCGCAACGGCGACACACTGGCATATGGCACGTTCCGTTCGCGCAGGCGTTTCAGCAGCGGCGCATGGTCGGTAATCGGTGGCGTCAGCACAACGCCGTCGGGGTGGTGGTCGGAAATCAGCGCATCGAAGCGACGGATAAAATCACCACTGCGCATGCGCAGCGGGCGCACCATCATGCTATAGCGATGTGCGTCACAGGCCTCGAGCACACCATCCTGGATCTCGGCCAGATAGGTCGACGCCGGGTTATCGTTGTTGTCGTACAACATGGCCACCAGGAACGAGCGATTGCCTGCCAGGCTGCGCGCTGACGGAAGCGGGCGATAGTCCATTGCCTCCATCGCCGCGCGCACGCGTTGACGCGTGGCATCGGTCACGTTGGCCTCGTCATTGAGCACGCGCGACACCGTCTTGGGCGATACGCTCGCTGCGCGCGCCACATCTTCGAGGCGTACCCGCATGGATTCTCCACTGTCGTCACACTGTCGTTTGACTATGCGGCCAGAACCCTCCGTTTTACAAGGACGATCGGCGTTAAGGTAAAGACCTATGTCAGGCCGTCTCCGCAATAAGGTGCGCCGATGCTGCAACCGCAGCATGCGGGATGCGCCACGCCATGACATAACTGTTGCTGGAGGGAGGCTCCATGACCCGAATCAACCGCAGCGCGGCCCCACGCCGCGCACGTACTGAGCGTGCCAACAACCCGGCTGCGTGGCACGACGTTGCCTATAGCAAGAGTGGCCGTCGATGACACAGAAATCCGCACTGTCGTTCTGGCAGATCTGGAACATGTGCTTCGGCTTTCTGGGCCTTCAGTTCGGCCTGGCACTGCAGAACGCGAACGTCAGCCGGATCTTCCAGACGCTGGGTGCAAACGTCAACGACATCCCTGCCCTATGGATCGCCGCACCACTGACAGGGCTGATCGTGCAACCGATCATCGGCCACTACTCCGACCGCACCTGGAACCGCCTGGGCCGGCGCCGGCCGTACTTTTTGGCAGGAGCGCTGTTCGCCTCGCTGGCGCTCTTATGGATGCCGAACGCGCCAGTGTTGTGGGTGGCTGCCGGCCTGCTGTGGATTCTGGATGCGTCGATCAACGTATCCATGGAACCGTTCCGCGCCTTGGTCGGCGACCAACTGCCCACGCAACAACGGCCAGCCGGGTATGCGATGCAGAGTTTCTTCATCGGCGCGGGCGCTGTGATCGCTTCCATACTGCCGTGGGTACTGGCGAAGCTTGGCGTGACAAACGTGGCGAAGGATGGCGGCATCCCCGATACGGTGAAGTACGCTTTCTATGGCGGTGGCGCGGTACTGCTTGGCGCGGTGCTTTGGACCATCGTGACCACGCGCGAATATGCGCCTGTGCAGCTACAGTCGTTCACCGACAACGTGGCGGACGGGCCGGCCGCAGATGTATCGCGGGCATGGCGACCAGGCCTGCTACTGCTGCTGGTCGGCATCGCGGTGCTGCTGGCGATCAGGCATTTTTCGCTGGAAAAGGAGGTCTACCTGCTGGCCAGCGGCCTGATCGTGTTCGGCCTGTTGTTCACCTGGCTGAGCCATACCCGCAGCCATGGAATGTTGCGCGAGGTGATGGGTGATCTTTATGGCATGCCCACCTCGATGCGGCGGCTGGCCGGGGTGCAGCTTTTTTCCTGGTTCGCCCTGTTTGCGATGTGGATCTACACCACGGCAGGCGTAACCCAGACGATTTACGCGACCACCGATACCAGCTCGTCCGCCTACAACGAGGGTGCCAACTGGGTTGGCGTGTTGTTCGCCGCATACAACGGGTTTGGCGCACTGGCCGCGGTGGTTATTCCGCTGATGGTGCGCCAGTGGGGCCTGCGCATCAGCCACGTGATGAATCTATGCCTTGGCGGTGCGGGCCTGCTGTCGTTCCTGTACATCCGCGATCCGCGCTGGCTGCTCGCCTCGATGGTGGGTGTCGGCTTTGCCTGGGCCTCGATTCTGTCGCTGCCTTATGCGTTGCTTTCGGACAACCTGCCCACGGCGAAGATGGGCGTGTACATGGGCATCTTCAATTTCTTCGTCGTGATTCCGCAATTGCTCGCGGCCAGCGTGCTCGGTCTACTGCTGCGACTGTGCTTTCACACGCAGCCAATCTGGGCGCTGGGCATGGGCGGTGTCAGCCTGCTTATCGCAGGCCTGTGCACCTTGCGTGTGCCGGAGCCTGAAAGCGACAAGTAAGTGGACATGCGTGCTTCCCAATTTTGTACGCAAGCATTGGTACCCGGCGCGGGCGGCAAGTTCGTCACGAAATAGTTTTGGACACCCACTATCTTGAGCGTCACGAATGCCTGTCCAGATAAGCCGGCGAAAGTACATCGGCTACGAGCCGTTTCATGGGTGTCCAAATTCCCCCGTCCAAATCTCCCATGCCGCCTCCCAACCCAACTCCCTTGAGCCAGATGTATCAGGCGTTGAGAGGTAGCTGGCGATCGCCCGAGGGAGTGGTCGAGGGCGTCGTGGCGCGAGTGTCCGCCACGACCTGGTTGCGGCCGCCCTCTTTCGCCCGGTAAAGCGCGGCGTCGGCGTCAATCAGCAACTCGCGTAGCATGTAGCTCGAACTGGAGGCGCAGGCGAGCCCCAGGCTGGCGGATATCGTGACGGTAACCTGGGAATCGAGCGTTACCGGCGTAGTGGCCAAGGCATGACGGACGCGGTTTGCTACCTCCAGCCCCTGATCGCACGAACAGCCCGATATCAGGATGCCGAATTCCTCGCCACCCAGGCGGCCGAGCAGATCAGTACCGCGCAGTTCGCCGCCAATGATCGTCGCGGCAGAACGCAATACATGGTCGCCAGCGGCGTGCCCGTGCGTGTCATTGATCCGCTTGAAATGATCCAGGTCCAGCACGACCAGACAGGCATCGACCCTTGCCTTGTGCAGGCGCCGCAGCGTTCGTTCCGCTTCGACGAAAAAATGTTCGCGGTTGTGCGCCCCAGTCAGGCCGTCGTGCCGCGCCATCCAGCGGAAACGCCGCCAGGAGCGCCACAGCCATAGCATCGCCAGAACGAAGAAGGCGATCACCGCCAGTAGCAACGCATTGAACAACTGGCTGCTTTTCTGCGCCTGGCTCGCCAAGGCCTGGCTAAGCTGCAGAATCCTGTTTTCCTTGCCCAGGGCATCGGACTTCATTTTCTCGGACAGTACCTGCTGCCTGACTGTCTGGTAGGCCAAGGCGATGGCCCTGGCGTTGTTCATGCCGGCGGTTTTCTGGGCGTCGTACTTCTCGTAATAGTTGAGCGCGGCGGTATCGTGCCCTTCCTTCTTTTCCGCCTTGTAGAGCACTTCATATGCGGCCCGCAGTGTCCACAGCGGACTGTCCGAACCTGTGACGGCAATGCTGTCCAGGGCAAACTTTCGTGCATTGGCCGCGTCGCCGAGGCTGAGGTAGGCCTGAGCCAGGGTGACAGGCAGCGAAGCCAGATAGGGCGTGTATCCGGTGCTTTGGATCTCGGGAACGGTGCTATGCAGCAAGGCGATGGCTTGATCGGCATGGCCTTCATCAATCATCGCACTGGCTAAATCCAGGCGCACCGCAACGGCTTGACGGGACTCCCCCGCCGCAAGGCATGCGTCGATCGCAGCCTGAAAGGCGGGATCAGTCGAGGCCAATTTACCCGCATAAAGCAAGGACTGCGTTTCCAGCGACCTGGCGTGACACCGGCCTTTGTCCGACGGAAGCAGCGCCTTCATCTGCCGGGCATAATCCAGCGCCAGGTCGTATTGCCCCACAGCCTCCTGGTTCAACATACGAATGACTTCATCCATGCCTTCCATGCGAGCCTGCGGGTCAACGCCCTTGGGGAGCTCGGCCATCAAGGTGTTGGCCAGCGCATAGGCGCTCACATAGTCTCGGCTGAAAAACTTGCCTCGGATCAATGCCGCCGTCGCGCGGACGGAAAGGGATGTATCGCCTGAGTGATCGATGATGTCGTAGAGGATCGGCCCGACTTTTGTGTAGTCACCGCCGTCTATGGGCAGTCGCGTATCCAGCAGCCGCAAATGCCATTGCTGTGCGCTGCTCAGCTGGGCTTCGTGCTGATGAAGTTGCGCCAGAATACGCCGGAAACTGGAAGTATCATCCGGCCACGCATCATCGGCCTGCGTCAGCCATGCCGCGACCGGCGCGGCATCAGTCGATGCGGCGCCTGCCTTTGCCGTACACAGCAGGAGCACCGCCATTGCGGCGGCGCCTGCCAGAAAATACGACAATCCGCGGGCCATCGAACAACTAGCCGGTCATGACTTACGATCCGGAGACTGATGCGTTTCGTCAGCTTCGTCACCCTCGCGACGGGGCTCGTTTTCCGTGTTCTCTTCGTCGGGCTCGCAGCCTCCCGTGTTGTGGTTGACGCGCACCGGATGCTGCTTGTTCCCAAGCTCCTCCTCGAGGCGACTCTTGTCGCCGGATGCCGCCGCCACTTTCAGACCCTCGCTGGCATTCAGCGCGTCAAGCGCCTGCGCCAAATCTTCCCGAGATGCGTGACGCAATGATGCGTCCTGCCCGATGAGTTCCAGCAGCTCGATCGTATTGGACATGTTTATCCCCTGTTCCTGTTGTGGATGAATCGTTCACCCTGCTGGACGCCATGGAGCGCATCTTCAGGATGATGATGCTGCATGCAGGTGGGCGCACAGCTCCGAATCTCAGCACAGCTCGGCGCCCCCTGCGCCATTATTTAGCCTACCACCGTTCGGCAAGCCGCATGATGACGCCGATGGCCCTAGTTCGGCGCCCCCACGCCTCGATCCAGTACGGCCAATCGCTCGCGTATCGCATGATTGGCACGCAGCGGTGCAGCCGGGCGCAGAACGACGGTTTCATCGCTGCTCACCTCCGTTGCCGGCAGGTCCCGCAAGGCCACGTTGCGAATACGCGGCTGCTCGACCGGCAAGGTGGCGCCGCGGTAAATGGTGACCTCGTGGTCCAGCGGGTAATCCCGGCTTAGCACGTCAACCAGCACCTGCCGGTACTCGGGTCCGGTAGAAAAACGCGCCATCGAGCGGTCGCCGACCAGGCCGACCTGCCATAGCACCAGGCAGGCGCAGGGATTGATGGGCGTTTCGTAGAACAACAGCTGGCTGGCCTCGTAATGCTGGCAGCCAAGACGCCCGGGATCGATGCCGAGATCCGCATACAGGCAGTCCTCGGCGGAGATGCCGGGTTCCATGTGGGCCCGGAAACCTTCCGCGCGAGCCAGTTTGATCACTTCATGCGGCGACCAGGCGAAGATGCCGGGGTGGCCGTAGAACACTGCGCAGACCCGTTTGCCGGCCCGAACCTCAGCCATCATCACCTCGACCCATTCGCGATAGGTGACCGCGCGCGATTTGCCATCGCCGTAATACGGCTGAAGGCTGCGCACGTCGGGGTGCATCTGCTCGAGCCACAGCTCAACAATGGCGTCGGAAAGCGCTGCGAACACCACCTCGGCGCCCTGAATGTGGCTGCGCGCCAACGGCGAGAGATGCGACCCCAGGGTCATGCCTAACCCCACGCACACGATGCTGCCGCGCGACTCCACGTCTGCGGGCTTGGCCGGTGATACAGATGTCATAGCAGATATCCAAGAAATTAAGAAATAGCGCCTGTGGCCGTGTGCCGATATTCCGTTTCGGCGCCGGCAAGCCGCAAATATACAGTTTCGCCGCCCCGCTCCACCGTATGGCTTGCTTCCATTTGTGGAAGAGATAGCCACTTCGATGGTGGCCGATGCATTGTCACCGTCACCATCGATAACGGTCGCTGATGCCCTGCCCCGGATAATTCCGATTACGTCAGTTTATCGACATGGATGACGTGGTCTTTAAAAGCGGCTAACAGGGCGCCCATGCCCCAGGACATCTTGTCCGATCGCCGACAAATACAGTAGCCAGCAAAGGCGAGGCATCGGCAACTGCCCCGCCACTTTGCTGGTTCGTTGCGCCGGCCGCCTAGACGCTGCGGCCCTCCGTGCGGCTACGGCGCAACGCTTCGGCTCTCTCATTCACTATCTTCAACGCGGCGGACAGGCCGTTGATCGCAGGGCGGTCCAAACACCACGGATGATCCGATGCATCTTGGCGACGAACTGCAGATTGGGCAGACAAGGCCCTGGCCAGCACCTGCACGATGGCAACACTGGCGAGGCTCGCTTCGGATAGGTCCGATGGCGAAGTCTGCTTAGTGAGCGGAGTGTGCGAATTTGCCCTTGGGTAAACCTTCGGGCAAGCGCGTGCCGTATGATTGACGACAGTCATCATCAACTCCTGGTTAGTTGGTTTTGATTAGCGGGTCGTATGGGCTGCTACCCATGCGATCCGCGCTTCTTACGCTGCATGCGCAGCATCGATGGTGCGTTCCCACGTGAAGGCGGGCGCGATCGACGCGCCGAATTTCTCACAGGGTGATGAAAAAGTCTGTAGGCGAGGCTTGAGAGATTTGCGGTGACAACACGCGTAAATATCGGGGCCTGCTCTATAGGTAGATACTCGACTGCGTGGGCGAAATGGTGCGCACCTTCGCCTTCCCTTGTCAGGTTTTAGATTTGCGGCGCAGCTGTTCAATCAAACCGATGAGCTGCTCGGACCGATAGGGCTTGAGAAGAAAGGCGTCGTAGCCTGGGTTGTTCTGTTGGACGCGGTTTTCTGCCAAGGCGCTACAAAGAATGATCGGCTGTGTATAACCGTGCTGGCGCAGGCGTTCGATCATTTCCAACCCGGACATCATGGGCATCATGAAGTCGGTCACGATCAACTCAGGATGTTCCTGCAGCGCGATATCGAGCCCCTGCTGCCCGTTGGTCGCGATGGTGACGTGATACTCCGCCACCTCCAGCAGAGTGCTCAGGACCAGGGCGACATCGGGATCATCCTCGACTAGCAAAATGCGTAGCATCGGCTCAGCCCACGTGACCGAACATTTGCAATCGCTCGTCCGGCCCCATCGCAAAACCGCTGTCTCCGATATGGAATGGCTGGGTATGAGGGTCAAAATCGCGGCTGCGCATCTTCACGACGGACAGGAAGCGACGAGCCGCCTGCTCGTGGCGCGTGATATTGAACAGCAGAACATTGTCGATCATCGCCGACAGTTCATCGCTGGGCATCATCGAGTCAAGCCCCAGCTCGCGAATCTCCATGGTGTACAACACCGTCGCACGCATGTCGCGCAACTGGCGGCTTAATGCATTGATCAGATATGGCAATCGTATACGGTCAACCAGGCCGTCACGAAGAGGAATCAACCCGTCCAGGAGCACGCGCCTGGCGCCGATCGCCCGGGCGCGGCGAACGATGTCGTGCACGATCTCGTCAGGAATGACGTCGGCCGGCGGTTGCCAGACGATATGCACCGCGCCGCTATCGATCAATTGATCAAGGTCCAATCCCAGGCCGCGCGCTCGCAGATTGAGTTGAGCCGGGGTTTCATAGAAGCCGAACATCAGCGCAGGCTCATCTTTGGATGCTTGCGAAAGGAAGTGCAGCCCCAGTGTGGTTTTTCCTGAGCCCGTGGGTCCTAACAGGATCGTTGCCGACTCGGCAGGGATGCCGCCCCCGAGCAGCTGATCGAGGTCCTGCAGGCCCGTGCTTAGACTCGATGTCTGGTGCGCGGTCGAAGGGACTGTATTCACGCAACTCTCGGCGCGCGGAAATACGGCGATGCCCTGCTCGCTGATGCGGAAGCTGTGCTTGCCGGTCAGGATATTGGCGCCGCGCTGCTTGCGAACCTGGATGTTCTGCACGGCGCGATAACCGACCGTGTCATTGCTCATCTCGATCCAGCCGTCGACCATCGTATGTTCGGGGCTGTTGGCTTGACGAGCCTGATGGGTCAGCATCACCAACACAGCGTCCGCGGCTGCCGCAACACCCTGCAGGCCGTGGATGAACGAACGAAATTCCTGTTCCGAGGCGACTGATTGAGCCACGAAGGTGCCATCGAGCACCATGGCCGTCGCTTGATGCCGTTTGAGTTCGTGCTGGATCAGCTTGCTCAGCCCCGGCAAGCCCTCGCGCTCAAGCACGCCGTAGCCGCTGATATATTCCAGGCGGTCCGGCACGGCGGCTTCTTCAAAGAACGCCAGCCGCCGCACATAGTTGAGCATGCGCGTGCTTGATTCGGCCAAAAGCGACATATAGAGCGCACGGCCACCCGCGCGCACATGGCTGTAGCAGAACTGGTTGGCCAGGATGGTCTTGCCCGCACCCGGCGGCCCCTGGACGATGTACGCCGACCCACGCTGAAAGCCGCCATCGGTCAGTCGATCCAGCCCCTCGATACCAGTCGAGAGTTTCTCGATCACAGTGCACTCTCCAGTTCGTCCCTAGAATCCGAAGAATGATAGTGGGGTGAACGAGGCACCCACAATACGTGAACCGGCATTCCTTTCCCCTCTGTAACGGCCGCCTTCGCGGTGCACTGGCATGCGTCCCTGCTCAGTGCTACCTGGGGTACGTGTACCAACACAGACATACTTATGGTGTGAATGATGGCCCCATGGACGATCACTTCATGCCTCACGGCATCGCGACAGGATCTGCGCTTCTTGTACCAAGCCATCCATCAGGCAGCGCGCCTGATCAAAGTTGTTCGCCTATGTGGGGATGATGGCGACGGAACAGGGACCCGGTTGCTCGCCCTTTTTTGACGCTTGAGAGCGCTTGGCACTTGCGGAGACATACACATTGGGCATTGGGTTGAGTGCTACGCTCCGCGCTTGGATAACCAACCTATCCAGGAGAGCTGAAATGGTCAGCAAGAACACCGTTTGTCTCTGGTACGAAGGTGATGCATTGAACGCTGCGAAGTTCTATGCCGAGACGTTCCCCGATAGCGCGGTGGGAGCTATCCATCGCGCACCCGGCGACTATCCCGATGGCAAGCAGGGTGATGTCTTGACGGTTGAGTTCACCGTGATGGGCATCCCTTGTCTTGGTCTGAACGGAGGGCCCATGTTCAAGCATAACGAAGCGTTCTCGTTCCAGGTTGCGACCGATGACCAAGCCGAAACAGACCGCCTGTGGAACGCGATTGTCGGAAACGGCGGCCAGGAAAGCGCATGCGGCTGGTGCAAGGACAAATGGGGGTTGTCATGGCAGATCACGCCACGCGCGCTCACAGCCGCATTCACCGACCCCGACCGAGCGGCGGCCAAGCGAGCGTTCGACGCCATGATGGAAATGACCAAGATCGACATCGCTGCGATCGAAGCGGCTCGACGCGGCTGACATGCCAACCGGCAACCTCGGTAACCAACTTCGGGGACGGATGCATTAACGCTTGCTATTCAGTCAGTCTTCGCCTCCGCTGAAGCAAGAAGCGCTGCAAGAAACGGGACTTACCGTCAGCGAATACTCACCTGCAGTGTTTTGTAAAGACATCCGTCCTCTTGGAAATTCACATGCCTCGCATGAAGCAACGCCTTCCTAACCTCGGGGACGAATGCGTTAACGCTTGCTGTCCAGTCAGGCTTCGCCTCGGCTGAAGTAAGAAGCGCGGCAAGAAACGGGATATACCGTCAGCGAATACTCACCTGCAGTGTTTTGTAAAGACATCCGTCCCCTTGGAAATTCACATGCCTCGCATGAAGAACGCCTTCCTTATCGATTTTTGCATCTGAGTCGCGACGGCCTGCTTGAAATCAACGAGTGCCGTTGATACTCCGCGCCACCGCTTCGGCCACACGAATGCCATCAACTGCGGCAGAAAGGATACCGCCTGCGTAACCGGCGCCTTCGCCGGCGGGAAACAAGCCGCGCGTGTTGAGGCTCTGGTAGTCATCGTTGCGACGTATGCGCACCGGCGATGAAGTGCGAGTCTCCACGCCGGTGAGCAACGCGTCGTGCATGGCGAAACCCTTGATCTGGCGATCGAATGCCGGGAGAGCTTCACGTATAGCGTCGATGGCATACTCAGGGAGGGCTGGAGCGAGATCGGTCAAATGCACGCCAGGCTTGTACGAAGGCTGCACGCTGCCGAATTCGGCGGACGGCTTGCCCTTGATGAAATCACCCACCAGCTGGGCCGGCGCGCTGTAATCGCGGCCACCGAGTTCATACGCGCGTGATTCGAGTGCACGCTGCAAAGCGATGCCCGCCAGCGGGCTGCCGCTGTCGTCGAACGCGGCGAAGTCCTTCGGCTCGATACCCACTACGATGGCGGCATTCGCGTTGTGTTCGTTGCGCGAGTACTGGCTCATGCCGTTGGTAACCACGCGCTCGGGCTCGGACGCTGCAGCAACCACGGTGCCGCCCGGACACATGCAAAAGCTGTAGACCGAGCGACCATTCGTGCAGTGGTGCACCAGCTTGTAATCGGCAGCGCCGAGAAGGGCATGACCCGCCTGCGGACCAAAACGTGCCTGGTCGATGATCGACTGTGGATGCTCCACGCGAAAGCCAATGGAGAACGGCTTGGCTTCCATGTACACACCGCGGTCGTGCAGCATGAAGAACGTATCACGCGCGCTATGCCCCACGGCGAGCACGACATGATCGCTCAGCAGCTGTTCGCCGCTGGCCAGCACCACGCCGCGGAGCTGGCGTGAACCATCAGCGGCGGTGTCGACCAGCACATCATCGACGCGTTGCGTGAAGCGGATCTCGCCGCCCAGCGCTTCGATGGTCTCGCGCATGTTTTCCACCATCGTCACCAATCGAAAGGTACCGATGTGCGGCTTGCTGACGTAGAGGATTTCCTCCGGCGCGCCGGCCTTGACGAATTCGGTGAGCACCTTGCGTCCGTGGTGGTGCGGATCGGAGATCTGGCTATGCAGCTTGCCGTCGGAGAACGTTCCCGCGCCGCCCTCCCCAAACTGCACGTTCGACTCGGGTTCCAGTTTGCGCTTGCGCCACAGCCCCCAGGTGTCGACGGTGCGCTCGCGTACCGCCTTGCCGCGGTCAAGGATGATCGGCCTGTAGCCCATCTGCGCGAGCAGCAGGCCGGCGAACAGGCCGCACGGTCCAAGGCCGATCACGATGGGGCGTTGCTTCAGATCTGCCGGTGCCTGGGCCACGAACCGATAGCTGGTGTCCGGGGACGGCTGCACGTGCTTGTCGTCGGCGTACCGCTTGAGCAGGCCAGTTTCGTCCGCCACTTCCACGTCCAGCGTATAGATCAGCTGGATATTGCCGCGCTTGCGAGCATCGTAGCCGCGACGGAACACCGTGAAGCCAAGCACGCCGCTCTTGCCCAGCCCCAGCTTGGCGCGGATGGCCGCCTCGACGGCGCCTTCGGCGTGATCGAGCGGAAGCTTGATGTCGGTGAGTCGGATCATGCGTGTGGCTGGCCAAGCGTTGTGGCCTGGTATTTTCGCATGTCTGGGCAGTCAAGGGTTGGGGAGGCCCCACTCGCGTGCCGGGCGTACTCCTATGGGACCGAAATGCCGCGCGAGCAAGCCCCCCTATCCGCGAAGGCATTGCCCAAAATCAAATACACCCGTAATTACCAGGAATACCGATAGCCCACTTGGCCGAACACGCTGCGTTGGTACTCGCCGCCAAGGTTGCGTGCGTATTTCACATTGAAATACAACACTGATGATTTACCGGTCCTCATCGTCACGCCTGCGCCCAGGTCGTACCAGCTCCTGGCCGCGGTGGCCCTGAATGGCGTATCGCCCACTCTGGTCTGGCTGGGGGTAAGGAAGTCGTGGAGGATGTCGGCGGTCAAGTAGAACGTTGCCGAATTCGTCTGGCTATCGTTGCTTACATTCGGCCGAGACAATCGCACGCCGACGCGTCCGCGCAAGCCGTTCGTGCTGGTGCCTGAAATCGGTGAGATTTCGTCACTGGTTCCGTTCAGATGAAGGTATTGATAGATCAACTGTGCCTGCGGCTCGAGCATCATGCCGGTTGCGCCGAGCTTGAAAGGCTTGCCTACCTCGCCCGAGGTGGCCATGCCAAAGCCGTTTTGCCTGGCGCTATCGCCATATATATCGTTGTATTTGTTGTAGTAGTGGGTGAACTGACCCACGCCATCGAAGTACGTTCCATCAGGTAGATACTTCGTCCAGTAGCCGCCAACGGACTGCGCATGCGTCTCCATCGTGCCCGTCGCATCAGACAGCAATGGATTGATGCTGCGCATGTTGTCGTCGAAGTTGGACGACGTCGAACCCAGTGTCATCATGACGCCTGCATGCGTGCTGTCGCCCTGCTCCCCACGTGCGAGCGTCCAGTCCTTGCCAACTTGCCCGAAGAACACGTGCTCATTGGCGGAGAACTGATTGTTTGCGTCGACGTCGAAGTCCTTTCCACCCACGCGGCCCCATACGCCATTGCTGCTCTTGTCGGGCTGCCCCGCTTCGACGCTTGCGATGTCGCCCACGCGTTCGTTCAGCCGTCCCATGATCGTAAAGCCATAGTCTGCATTGAGCAGCGGAGTCATCGCGTAGCCAACGACGCCTGGACGATAAGCCGGCGAGGCCGGCGGCGGGACGGGCTCGCTCGGTGGTGGATTGGAATCAGTCGGCGTAGATGGGGGCGCTTCCAGCGTCGAGCGTAGATACCAGTCGTTGGCGCTCGCGGCACCCCCCTGATACAGCAGGTACTGATAAGCACCACTCTGCACTACATTGCCCAGCCGGAAACTATTGGTCGCAGAAGTGCCATTGACCTGAACCAGTTCGATGCCGTCGCCTACTGTCTGCACGCCCGTGCCAGTTGCGTGTATCTGAATCACGGTGCCGCCGCTTGTATTGCCCGAGACAACGAGTTGATCCGTCTTTGTTGCAGCGCCGCCCTCGTTGAGCAACGTGTTCAATATCAACTGCCCGCTCATGCCCTCGTAGTTACCGCCAACCTTGAGCACATTCCCGATCTGCCCGGATGCCGCCGCTACGTTCAGCATGCCCTGGTTCGCCAGGTTGCCGACGATTGTGAACGTGCCGTTCGCCTCGGATGCAAACCCAGGCAGCGCGTTCGCAACCGCGATCGTGCCTGCATTGCTCACCGAGCCCACCGCCATGCCATAGCCGCCGAGCGTTGCACCGGCATCCACCGTCGTAGCACCCGTACCAAGGGTGGCGCCAGCATGCGAGGCGTCACCAACCGCAAGCGTGCCAGCAACCACGCTTGAACTACCGCTATAGCTGTTGGCTGCATTCAGGATGGTCGTCCCGGAACCGACCTGCGCGACCGAGCCTGTGCCCGAGATGATGCCGACGAAGGTCGAGACGTCCGAGCGGTCGAATATGAGTTGACCGTTATTCGTCACGTCCCTGGTGATGCTGCCGGAGGTATCACCGTTGCCAAGTTGCAATGCACCAGCGGAGATGGTTGTGCCACCGGTGTACGTGCTGTCCCCCGTCAGGATGGTGGTCCCCACCCCGATCTGGTTGACGGCACCGCTGCCGCTGACGGTACCGGCAAAGGTCGCCGTGTCGGACCGATTAAAAGCGAGCGTGCCATTGTCGACAACATCCCCCACGATGCTGCCGGTCGTGCCGCCATCGCCCAGCTGCAGCGTTCCTGAGGTGATCGTTGTGCCGCCGGTGTAGGTGTTGGCGCTTGTCAGGATAGTCGTGCCGGTGCCGATCTGATTGACCGCGCCCATGCCGGAGACGGTCCCGGCGAAACTGAGAATATCTGAGCGATCGAAGGCGAGCATGCCGTTGTTGCTGACATTGCCGAGGATGCTGCCCGACGTTCCGCCGTCGCCAAGCTGCAGCGTGCCCGCGGAGATGGTGGTGCCGCCGGAATAGGTGTTGTCTTCCGTCAGGGTCAATGTGCCTGTGCCCTGTTTGGTCAAGCCGCCTAAACCCGACATCACGCTCGATGCGGTTACATTGAACCCATTGGAATCCAGGAACATCCCCCCGACGCCGAGAGAGAAATTGCCCGGTGTAAACCCAGAGATCAAGGCTGAACCAGGGGTGCTGTCGGCGGTAGCGCGCAGAATGCCGTTGTCAAATTCTGCAGTCGCACTACCCTCGTCCGGCAAAAGCGCCGCGGTTTCGAGGATCCCCTTGGTGTTGACGATCAGGGTACCGGTTGCACCGGAGTCGCCTACCCCCATGAGCACCGTCGGTGCCGAGACGAGAGCGCCATCACTGATGGTCAGCGTTCCGTGCCCTTCTCCGCCGAAGGTATAGCCGCCGATATCAAGGGCTCCGGAGTCCACTATCACAAAGCTGGAACCCGTGCCGGTCACCAGCATCGAGCCGGCGCCGTTTATACCAATGCCGCTGTTATTGGTAGCCTGAATGGTGGCGCCATTGGAAACAGTCACGTCGACATTGTTCGTTGCCCCGCCGGCGATGAAGTAGCCGGCGTTCCAGACCGTACCCGTCCCATCCACCAACACAGTGATGTTGGCCGCCGAGGTGGCCCCGCAACATTCCCCGATAGTCGTCGAATTGCTCGTCAGATGACCACCGTTTGTGAGTATGACTGTGGCATCACCGCCTCGGCCGACGGCCAGGTAATTTGTTGTCACACTCGATCCGCTGCCCGTGACCGTCAGCGTGCCGGAGTTGAAGCTCAGGAAGCCTACCGCAGCGGTATCTGGGATCACGAGCTGAGCGCCATTGGAGACAGTCAATCCGCCGACTGCTGATCCGTTGACATTGAATGCGCCGGCGTAGGTGCCAGCATTCCAGGTAGTGCCCGCACCGCTCAACGTCAACGTGGAGGTACCGGTGGTAATGAATAGCCCGGGCGGATTGTTGACAGGGTCGCTGCTGGACGCCGTCCCGGTAGGCACCACCGTCCCGCCGGGGGTTGTGACGTTTCCCGACAGGACAATATTGGGAGCGGTGTCATTGTTGGCATTAGCGTCTGCAACCGCTCCGGTAAGCTCGGATGCTGAGCCCACGGAGTACGTTTGCGCGCTTGCGGTACTCACGCCAGTGGTTGAAAAGAGTGCCGAAATGGCCACCGACAAAATCACTGACCGACGATGGAGTGTTGGCCTGCTTTCGCATTTTGCCGTGCGGTCGCCGACGACGACTGTTTCACCATGCCTGCGAGCCGTGGAATTTATGATCTCCATATAGCTTTCAGAATCCCTTGTGTAGTTGGCGCATCGAGTGCCGCTATTTATTACGATCAACGCCGTGCCCCAAGAGCCAGCGCTGCGTTGCCCTCGAACCCCTGTAAAAACCTTTCCCGATATTTCCGATTACGGCGACATGTCGGGAAACTTTAATGCGATACCGAGGCATATGCTCGTGAAACCGCCAGCACCCCAATTACTGGCGATCTTAGGCAAAGTATAAGAATGCAGCGGAAGTCATTGAATGAGAAAATTCCTAGGCCTCACGAATAAGCGGAAGGGTGTACATAACTCGTCGTACTGGATACACAGCGACATCCATGCTTGAAGCGCCCTGTCGGCAGGTGTCAAAACACCTGCTTTCGTAATAAGCATAAAACAGGTCCGGGCCGACAATAGCGTCACCCTGAAATTATTAGAGCACGACAAGCGGTCCGCTATTTTTAACGGACGCATCGAAGGCTTTGACGCTTTTGTAAAAATCCGGGGACGGATGCATTAACGCTTGCTACTTAGTCAGGCTTCGCCTCGACTGAAGCAAGAAACGCGGCAAGAAACGAGACATCTCGTCAGTGAATACTCACCTGCGGTGTTTTGTAAAGACATCCGTCCCTCTATGATCTAACCGTGCCTTCAATGCATAGCTGCGACCTGGCCCCAAACGCTATCGCGCGTAACCATTGGGTTCCAGCGAATGAGACGAAACGCTTCGCCCTAGGAGCCGCTGCCCGAGATGCCTCAGCAATGGCTTTTCCAGAAATGGGTAGCTGAGCAAGCCAATGCCCAGGCCGATGGCGACCATGAGTGCATTGAGTCCGGTCCAACTCACTATGTCCACCCAGCCGAAGCGTATGAATATTCCTGCTACGGCATTGAAGACTACGACGTGCCACAGGTAGATGGAGAATGACGCGTTGCCGATGTACTGCAGTGCACGCGGCATGATCCATCGTTGGCGAATTTCAAGCACGATCATCCCGTAGATGAAGATCGCTGCCGGTATTCCTCGACCGACCACGTGGAGGGCAAACGAGCGGTTGATCGCTACCAGCCTCCCCCAGTGATCCACATTCAAGGCGAATAGGCTGGGCATCAGGAGCAGCGAGCCGATGGCCATCCAGATGAAAGCGCCGGCCAGCAGCGCGCCATGGAATCGTTGGAAGCCGCGGTCGACGAGCATGGCAACGGCGATGCCCAGCGAGAACTCCAGCACGAGAGGGGCGAATACGAAGTCCAGCGGCTTGCTCCAGGGGAACCACAAACCCACCAGGGTCGCAGCCCCGACAATGGCGAACCAGATCGATACTCCCACCATGGCCCTCCTTGCAAACAAGAGCAGGCTCAAGGCCACCACCGCGTAGAAGTAGACTTCAAAGGTCAGTGTCCAGGCGACGGAGACGTAGAAGTTCGGCAGATTGTCGACAAGCGCGAGCAACTGAAACAGCGACTCGCGCGGCAGCGTGTCCGTGGTCGGTGCCCACATCATGACCAGGCACGACGTGCCGAAGACGATCCAATAGAGCGGGTAGATGCGAATGAACCGCTTCATCGCGAACACATAGACCGCCCGCCCCTTCCCCACGGTATCCATGCTGGCGATCGACCGTTGCATCACGTGGTAGATGATGAAGCCCGAAATCACGAAGAAGATATCGACGCCCGTACCTCCTACGACAGAGAGGAAGGTCTTGGCCCAATGCGTGCGCATAGGCGTGATGTTCTGGAAGATGTGGGCCGAAATGACGATCAGTGCAGCGATCGCGCGCATGCCCTGGATGTTGCGGTAAGTCATGCCTTGCGATCCCCCCAACAGTCCAGAGCAGCCTGCTGTTAGTGCGGATTTTTACCCAAAGCGTTTAAAGCGACCTCACCAGTCAACGAGCGCGCGATGATAGATCGCGCGCAATATCAAGGAAGACTCAATGCGAATCCACGCTAGAGGAACCCGCTGGCGCGGACGATTCGGCGGCTGCGCGCTTGGGCGTGTCGGCCGGGCACCAGGTCTTGAGCCGCTTGCCCGCTCGGAACAGATCGATGCATTCACGCATTTCGGCCTGAAACGCCAGGTCAGGCGTGTTTATTGGGCAGCCATACGATAGTGACTTGCCGTCCCTGTACTCGGCAATGCAGGTCGACAGTGGCAATGACTTGCCCGGATTCGGGTCGCCGACCAGCGACGGCGGCGGTAGATTGAGGCGCTCGTCGGCATTCTTGGGCGAGGGAGGTATGGGAGGCGCGCCGCACAGCAAGTTGGTAGCCGTACTGTGCTTGGTGGGATCGCAAATGCTTTTGGTGATCGCCTTGATCGCATTGTCTACATGGCGACCCACCGCGCCACCGGCGGTCTCGTTCGGCGGCGGGAAATACTTATCGAAACGCGTAGGCTTGACGGCAGGGTAGCTGCTGCTGTGCTGCATGATCTGACGATCATCTGAGGGCTTGGTCGGTTTAACCTCTGCACTTGGTGCTGCCGAAGTGGACGTTGCCGCGGGAGGTAGCCGTATCAAACCACCCTTGGAGAACACGCTGAGGGCGGTCGGTGTGGCCACGGAGACCGCCGGCGCAGGTGCGGCCGCATGATCTTGCACCACCATCGCATCATGACGTGGCTTCTCCTGCGATTTGGGGCGAACGCGTGGCGCCGTCGCCTGCTGCGGCGACACCAGTTCGGGCGGTGCGGGCGGCGCAGGCGGCGGTGCGGTACGTGGCATGCTGGTGTGATCCAGCAGGCGCACGATCAGCGTTTGCTCGCTATTGGCAACAGGTGGGGGCTGCATCGCAGACCACAGCACCAGCGCGAACAGTATGTGCAGCGCCAATATCAAAGTCAGCACGAGCACGCGTGCCCGACGCGTCAGCGCCGGCTGTCGCCAGCGCCTATGACCCAGGCTCTTACAGGTTTCGCTGCTGAGTAATGCCAGGCCGCGCTCGTACGCGCCCTTCCCCTGATGTTGGTCCTGCTCGGAACGTTCGATGACGCAGTCTCATTCAAGCCAACTATCCGCGCAAACTTACGCATGTCTTCAGCGCGTGTTGCGGCCAACGTTTCTAGACAGACTCTTTCATCAAGGGTTCCCTTGATAGTGAGCTCAAGGAGGGAGTGGCGTCGAGGAAGCCAAACGCCCTTTGGCTCGGTATTCGCGCGGCCCGCTACGGCAGCCTGAATTTGCGAGTGGCACGTAGCGGCCAGATGGATGTGAAGTTAGCGCCGCCGGCTACGCGGAAGGCGGCTGAGATGCCGTTTTGAATGCCCAGTTCTTCCAGAACGTCTTTTGCGCGCCGAAAAGAATGACGAGG
>Ga0105240_10001064_pt1 | contig 48584 bp, 31 predicted proteins | sample KBSC54metaG_FD_80426 | JGI IMG/M metagenome (GOLD analysis project Ga0105240, IMG submission 80426) | Corn rhizosphere microbial communities from Kellogg Biological Station, Michigan, USA - KBS C5-4 metaG | ecosystem: Host-associated > Plants > Roots > Rhizosphere > Soil | place: Michigan, USA... | reverse complement strand
GTAATCAGCGGCCCCATATCATTGCCTGGCTCTTCAGCCGGTCCGACTTTGATCGCCGCCATGCGTTCGCCAATTGCACTGATGAGAGAATCCGCCACGCTGTCCACCGCGACAATCACCGAGATCGCCATGCACCGCTCGCCGGCCGACCCAAACGCCGCTGAAACGGCCGCATCCGCAGCCATGCCAATATCGGCATCCGGCAGCACCAGCATATGATTCTTCGCGCCGCCCAACGCCTGCACGCGCTTGCCATTGCGCGTGGCTGTTTCGTAAATGGCGCGCGCCACCGGAGTAGATCCCACAAAACTAATCGCCTTCACATCGGGGTGGTCCAGCAGGCGATCGACGGCAAGCCGGTCGCCCTGAACAACGTTGAAAACACCTGCCGGAACGCCCGCCCGCTTTAGCAGCTCAGCCAGCAGCAGACTAACAGAAGGGTCCTTCTCGGAGGGCTTCAGGATGAACGTGTTGCCGCACGCGAGCGCATTCGGAAACATCCAAAGCGGCACCATTGCGGGAAAATTAAAGGGCGTGATTCCAGCCACTGCGCCAAGCGGCTGCCGTATCTGATAAACATCGATCCCGCGGCTGGCTTGCTCCGAAAAACCACCCTTCAGCAGACTCGGAATCCCGCAGGCGAATTCGATATTTTCAATACCTCGCGCAACTTCACCCATCGCATCGGGAATCGTTTTCCCGTGCTCCGCCGAAATAAGCCCCGCGATTTGCCGCCGATTGGCATCCACCAATTCACGGAACCGGAACATAATTTCGGCCCGGCGGGAAAGTGCCGTCGCCCGCCATTCCGGAAACGCGCTCTTCGCACTCGCAACGGCTGCATCCACTTCGGCGGCATCGGCGAAATCGACGCTCGTTTGCTCTTCGCCGGTCGCGGGATTCCAAACAATCCCGGAGCGTCCGGACTTCGACTCCACAAGCGAGCCGCCGATCCAGTGTGTCGTGCGCTTCAAAGCCACTTCAGCGATCATTTCCATTCGACCTCAGTATCCACTCTACTGCGTCGGTTGCCAGCCGATCGAGCGCCGAAACAGCCATTTCAAGATGCTGCTCTTCCGTGTCTTCAATCTTGTTATGGCTGATGCCGCGCAGCGATTGCACGAACATCATGACGGACGGGATTCCCGCGCGCGCAACCTCCGCCGCATCGTGTAAAGGTCCCGATGGCAATCGATACGACTTGCCCGCTGTCGCCGAAATTGCCTTCTCACACATCTCCACAAGGTCCGGATGAAACGGCACCGGTTCGATATTCCAGATGCGCGACCATTCCACCGTACACTTCTCTTCCCGGGCAAAGCGCTCACTCGCCTCACGCGCTTCCGCATACATCCGCGCGAGCACAGCCGCATCCAGGTCGCGCTGATCGAGCGTTGTCTCGCAGCGACCCACCACAGCCGTCACAATACCGGGGAATGTCTTCACGCTGCCCATGGTGCAGACGGCGTCCGGATGCTTACCGGCAATGTCGCGGATGTACAGGGCGAGTTTCGCCGCAGCGGCCAATGCGTCGTGGCGGGCATTCATCGGAGTGGATCCCGAGTGCGCTTCCTGCCCGTGGAACGTAACCGCATGCCGCTCGACACCCTTCGTGCCGAGCACAACTCCAAGCGGCAACCCCAGGCTCTCAAGCACCGGCCCCTGCTCAATGTGAAGCTCGATGTAAGCGGCCGCATTCGCCTGTTCTTTACGCGCTTCGGGAAAGTGATTGATCTCAATACCGCATCGGCGCAGCGCATTCTCAAGACGGATGCCGTTCTTGTCCTGCCGGCCACGGTCGGCCTCAATTGACTCGGTGCCCGCAAACGCCGAAGACCCCAGCAGACTTCGACCGAAGCGCGCGCCTTCCTCATCGGCCCAATCGACCACTCGAATGGTCACAGGCGGCCGGCCGTTGAATTCCTCAGCGAAACGCCGCAGGATCTCGAGGCCCGCCATCACATCCAGCGCGCCATCGAGCCAGCCACCGTTCGGCACGGAATCGAGATGTCCGCCAATCAGCAGCGCCTTCACCGATTCGCCCCGCAGCGTGACCCAGTTATTGCCCGCCGCATCCGAATGATGTTCCACGGGAAGACCAGTAAGCTTACCGGCAAACCACTCCCGCGCCTTCAGCCACGTCTCCGTCCACGCGACTCGCTGCGCGCCGTTCTCGTTGGCCGTCAGGTCCCGCAGTTGTTTCAGCTCCGCGACGGTTCGTTTGGGGTCAAGCATGCGTGGCCTCTCTGCGCAGCATACGCCCCCGGCCCCGTTCGCCCACGAATTCACCATCACGCGCCTGCACCACTCCGCGCACCGTCACAACCGACGGCCGTCCGTCGATCTCCATGCCCTCAAAACCGTTGTAATTGAAGTTGCCGTGATGAGTACGGGCGGAGAGGACTCCCCGGTATGAGGTGTCGTAAACCACCAGATCCGCATCGCTTCCTACCGCGATAGTGCCCTTTCGGGGGAAAAGTCCGAACAGCTTCGCGGCACGAGTGCTCGCCGCTTCCACGAACCGATGCGGACCAAGATTGCCCCGGCTGACTCCGTACGTATACAGCAGGTTTACACGCTCTTCCAAACCCGGAATCCCATTCGGAATCTGCGTGAAATTCCCGGCCCCCAGCAGTTTCTGTTCCGTGTCGAACGGGCAGTGGTCAGTGCCCACCGTGTCGATCAATCCCATCGAAAGCGCATCCCATAACGCCTTCTGATTTCGCTTATTGCGCAAAGGCGGCGACATGATGTGCTTCAAACCCTCCACGCCCGGGCGCTCCGCGTAAGTCTTATCCAGCAGGAAGTGCGGAATTACCGATTCCACGAACATCTTAACCCCGCGCTCCTTCGCGCGAACGGCTGCGCGCAAAGCCGGCTCGCAGGAAAGATGAACTACATATCCAGTAGCCCCGGTGTTATCGAGAAACGTAGCGAACCGATGCGTGCCTTCCGCCTCGACCGATTCCGGGCGGCTCGGCTCATGCCATTCCGGCCCGGTCTTTCCTTCCGCCAGTAACTTCTGCTGCAAACGCCCAACCAGTTCCGAGTTTTCGCAGTGCGCCGTAACAATCACGCCCAGCTTCTTCGCCAGCGTGAGCGTCTGGTACATCTCGCCATCGTCCACGCCGAAGAAATTCTTATACGCGAGAAAAATCTTAAACGAGCTAATCCCGTCGGCGACTATCTCGCGTAACTGATGTTCCGTTTCGCCGATGTACTTCGTCACAGACATGTGGAACGAGTAATCGCACGCGCTGTTCCCTTCAGCCTTCGCCTTCCACAACTGATAGCCCGCAAGCGCATCGTCATTCCGCGATGGACAGCACATCTCGATAAAAGTCGTGGTGCCGCCGATGAGCGCGGCTATACTGGCCGTCTCATGCGTATCCTTCGCAAACGTCGACATGAACGGCAAATAGATATGGACGTGCGGATCGATAAAGCCAGGGAAAACCAATTTCCCCCGCGCATCGATCACCGTGGTATTTGGCGGACCTTCGAGGCCATGGCCGATGCGAGTGATCGTTTCGCCTTCGGCATAAATATCGGCACGATACCGCGAATCGGCCGTGACGATCTCGCCGTTCTTTACAAGTAGTGGCATTGGCGGGCTTTTCTAATAAATATCGATTCCGTGCAGTTCGCGGTAGCGCTTCATCGCTTCCCAGTCCTCCGTTACGGCCGGTTCATTCTTTGCGACTTCCGCCCATGTTATCGAACGGCGCCCTGAGGGCTCCGGCACCATTTCGATGCAGTGTTCTACCGGGCACACGTTATAGCAAAGGCGGCAACCCACGCAATCGTTTTCGCGAACCACAGGCCGCGGCCGCATGGCCACAGCTTCCGCTTTGCCGTTGGAACGCGCATCCCATCCATAGGGCGGGACGCGCCCGCCGTCAGCCGCAATCAGATCGATGCACTGATGCGCCGTGTCATTACAAGCCACGTAGCAAAGGTTGCACTGGATGCAGTATTCCTTATTGATCCTGGCCACCGCGCGAAATGACAGATCCAAATTCTGAAAGTCCGAAACGCGATGCAGACTCTTCCCGCGCACCGCGTCAATATTCGCGAAGCCCTTCGAATCCATCCAGTTCGAAAGGCCGTCACAGAGGTCTTCCACGATACGAAAGCCGTAATGCATCGCGGCCGTGCAAACCTGCAAACTTCCCGCGCCTAACAACAGAAACTCCGCCGCATCCTGCCAGGTCGAAATACCGCCCATGCCGGAAATCGGCTTCCCGGAAGCGCTCACGGTCGCATCGGCGCCTAAAGCCGCCAGCATATTCAGCGCAATCGGCTTCACTGCCGGGCCCGCATAACCGCCATGGCCGCCCTTCCCGCCGATGCTCGGAACCAGTTCCAATGAGTCCAGATCGATCGCAACAATCGAATTCACTGTATTGATGAGCGACAGCGCATTCGCCCCGCCGCGCAACGCAGCCTGCGCGGGCAGCACGATATTTGTAATGTTGGGGGTAAGCTTCACGATTACTGGAATCTTCGCCACGCTGGTGACCCAACCGGTAATCCGCTCGCAATATTCCGGTACCTGCCCGACCGCGCTCCCCATCCCGCGCTCACTCATGCCGTGCGGGCATCCGTAATTCAGTTCGATGCCATCCGCGCCCGTGTCTTCAATCTGGCGGACAATCGTATGCCACGCTTCCGGCTTCGAATCCACCATGGCGGAAACAATCACCGCGCGATCCGGCCACGCGCGCTTCACATCACGAATCTCGCGTAAGTTTATTTCGAGAGGCCTGTCTGAAATCAGTTCAACGTTATTGATGGCCAGCATTCGGTTTGGTCCGTAATGCCAGGCGCCATAACGATTGGAAACGTTCAACACCGGTGGTCCGATCGTCTTCCAAACCGCGCCACCCCAACCCGCTTCAAACGCCCGATGAACCTGTGCGCCCGAATTCGCCGGCGGCGCCGAAGCCAGCCAGAACGGGTTCGGCGATTGAATGCCCGCGAAATTGATGCGCAGATCAGCCATTGGCCATCACCTTTTCATGGATAGAGCGCGCCGCCAGTTTGCCGTCCTGAACAGCCATCACAGTGGACGCGGCCCCCTTCAGCCGTATGCAATCGCCCCCCGCGAAAATACCCGGCACGCTGGTTTCAAAGCCGCCGTTCACCGCGATGAGCCCGCGCTCCGTCCCCACCCCAAGCATCAAAGCAATGGATGGACGGTTCTGCCCGATCGCCTTCACGATTTGTTTGGCGCGCAGCACGAACTCCGTGCCTGCCACGGGTTCGGGATGAGGCGTCAACCTGGTCCGCACGCATTCCAATCCGACTACGCTGCCCGCTTCGGTTACCACGCGCACCGGCTGCGCGAGAAACTCGAAAGCCACCCCTTCATTCTTCACGAAGCTGTACTCGTGATCGTAAGCCGTCATCTGCTGTTTTGTACGCCGATAAATCATGGTCACGCGTTCCGATCCAAGCCTCTTCGCCACCGTTGCGCAGTCAATCGCCGTATTTCCGGCGCCAATAATCAGTACATCGGTCTCGGCCTTCATGTCGGCCAGCTTCAGTTTGCTTCGGCTGATGTATTCGAGACCGTCCAGTACGTGTTCTTCCCCAGGCACGCCGAGTGTCGGAGTCATCCCCAAACCCACACTCAGAAACACCGCATCGAAGTTCGAGCGCAGATCCGAAGCCGTGACATCCACGCCTACATTCACGCCGGTTTCGAAGCGCACTCCCAAACCGCGTATCATTGCCGCCTCGGCGAGCGCAATATCCACTGGCTCACGCAGCACAATGATCCCGTACGTGGATAAGCCGCCCGGCAACTCGCGCTTTTCAAAGACCGTCACCTGATGGCCGCGCTTCGCCAACTCACCAGCGCACGACAAGCCCGCGGGCCCCGCCCCGATCACCGCAATCCGCTTGCCTGTAGCCTCGTCGGCCTTCGGGAACGCCGTCCCGCTGCCATACGCGTAATCCATCGCGTAACGCTGTAAACGGCCAATCGCGATCGGCTTGTGCTCGGAACCGAGGACGCACGCGCCCTCGCACAGCTCCTGCACCGGGCACACCCGCGCGCACGTGGCGCCCAGCAAATTCGCTTCGAAAATCGCCGTCGCCGACCCGACCAGATTCCCCGTCGCAATCTTTTTAATAAATCGCGGAATGTCGATATGAGTGGGGCAGGCGTGCGCGCAGGGCGCGTCGTAACAGTAGAGGCATCTGTTCGCTTCCACCAGCGCCTCGTGCTTCGTCAGGGGTGGCAACTGCTCGGTCAATCCGCCGGTCATTCAGAGCCTTTCATCAGCAGCGCGTACACGCCACCGGAAACCGCGAACCCGACGAACCAGGCATAGCTGTAAAGCCAGCCCAGGCTCGGCACAATTACGCCAATCAACGCCACGAAAATGCCCGCCGCCAAACTGGCGACGGCCTTCCGGTTCACGCCGTTTCGATACTCATAAGCGCCGCCGCGCCGGTAAAGATCGCCGGTAATCAGTTTACGCTTCCGCACCAGAAAATAATCCGCGATCATGATGCCCGCGATCGGCCCAAGCAAGCCCGAGTAACCCACCAGCCAGCCCGTGATGTAAGAGCCGAAATCGCCCATCAGCTTCCACGGCATCATCAGGATGCCAATCACCCCTGTGATCATCCCGCCCATGCGAAATGAAATCCGCCGCGGATTGAGATTCGAGAAATCGTTCGAAGGCGAGACCACGTTCGCCGCAACGTTCGTATTCAGCGTGGCAATCAGAATCGCAACCAGCGCCACAAATGCGATCGCAGGCTGATGGAAGCGCCCAATCAGTTCCACCGGATTCCACACCGGCTCACCGAAAATCACGACCGATGCCGATGTCACCGCAACGCCGATAAACGAATACAGCGTCATCGCGAACGGCAGACCCAGCGCCTGCCCCACAGCCTGAGCTTTCTGGCTGGTGGCATAACGCGTGAAGTCCGGAATGTTAAGCGCCACTGTGGACCAGAAACCGACCATGCCGGTGAGCGACGGGACAAAGAATACGAAGAACTCTCCGAAGGAGTGGAACCTCCCCGGTGAACTGAGCACCGGTCCGAACCCGCCCGCTTTGCCCGTAATCCACCAAAGCAAAAGCAAACCCACGCCCAGCATCAACGGCGCGCCAATGCCCTCAAGGAACCGGATGGTTTCGATGCCTTTCCAGATCACAAACATATTCAAAAGCCAGAACAAGAAAAAACAAACCCACACCGACCCTGGAAACGCGGCAACCGAAGGAGCAACCACCGCCAGCATCGATTCAATCGCCTGCCCGCCGATCCACGTCTGGATCCCGAACCATCCGCACGCCACCAACGCGCGCAGCACCGCGGGCAGGTTCGCGCCGCGTACTCCAAACGAAGCCCGCACGAACACAGGGAAGGGAATTCCGTACTTCGTGCCCGCGTGCGCGTTCAGCAGCATCGGCGCCAGCACAATCAGATTCCCCAGCATGATGGTGCCAATCGCCTGCCACCAGTTCATGCCCCCCGCAATCAATCCGGACGCGAGCATGTAAGTCGGGATGCAAACGCTCATCGCCACCCACAGCGACGCGTAGCTGTAAATCCCCCACGTCCGCCGCTCAGGCGGAACCGGCGCGAGGTCTTCGTTGAAGAGTGTAGGGTCGGCGTTGGCCGGCGCCAGATGCGGCCGTGCGGTGAGTTCCGGCATCGATCTCCTGTCCCACCAGAGCTGACCGGGCCCAAGCGCGGATTGTTGGATTTTACCGCAGGCCGGGGCAGATAAGCCGAATCGCGTCGCGGCGCCCCCGACGGGAGGCACTGAAGTCCTCGATGCCGGTCGTAATCACGATGTTTCGGGAACATTTCGCTCATTCGGATCAGACAGATATCGGCGAGATCCGGCGAGCGGTCCGCATACCTCGTGGCTAACTCTGCCAGCCGCGGCAAGTGTTCGGCGAAATCAAAAATCGGCCGCACAAGGCCTTCCTGAATAAACGCAAGAACAAGGCTCGCGCTTCCGAAATGAAACGCAGCTTCTGCGAGCACGGCGTCGCACGTCAGCAGCGGCTCCGAAGCCTGCCGTGCGATCTCGATTGCCCAGCCATGGTGCGTGTCACGCCGGTTCCCGAAGGCGACCAGAAATCCCGTGTCCGCAGTAGCTTTCAGTTCCGTGAGAAGCCCTTGCGAAGAGATAAATCTGGTTCTCCGCCCACCGAACCACCCAGATGAAGAAAAGACTGTCCCGAGGCCTTCTGAGCCCGCTCCAGTTCCATCCTCACAATCCTCCCGCGCGGCATCCCGGTTTTCCGAGACGTTTCTTCGAGCCACTTTGTCAGGTCATCCGGCAGCCTGATTGAGAGTGTATTAACTCATCCGCCAAGAGCGTAAGACACTTTTGGCGCATCAAAATTCGCTAACACTCCGCTGGTCCAAAGCCGTTGGTCCAACCATTGATTTTCCGTCCGATAAATGGTACAGTCGCGAAACCAGTGGGTTGTTCGGGTTCTTGTCTAACCCGACGGAGATATCAAATGAGTCTGAACCGTTCCGGAGCCGCTATCCGGAGTCTCGCAGCAATTTTTCTATGTCTGGCGCTCTGCGCGCTCAGCCTTTTCGCTCAATCTGAACGGGGCACCATCACAGGCGCCGTTCGCGACAGTTCCGGAGCAGTAATTCCGGGCGCAAAAATCTCTCTCAAAAACGCCGCCACTAACGTCAACATTGGCGCCGTAACCAACGAACAGGGCGAATATACGATTCCCAGCCTCTCGCCCGGGACATATTCATTACGCGCTGAGAAAGAGGGCTTCCGGCCTTCGCTCACCAATGCCATCAACCTGGATGCGGCGCAAACGGTGCGCACGGATGTCACCCTGGAAGTCGGAACCTCCTCGCAGGCTATCGAAGTCACGGCCTCCGCTGTGCAGCTTCAGACGGAAGATGCCAAGAACAGCGTCACCCTGCAAAACAAACTCGTGGAAGACCTGCCTCTCGTGGTGGGCGGAACCATCCGCACTCCCTTCGATCTGGCGGCGCTGATTCCCGATGCGAAGAACCTCGGCGGCGATAACGGTTTCAGCCTCGGCGGCGGTCAGGCGGCTTCGTACGGCACCTCACTTGATGGCGTTTCCACCAATACCAGCCGCGCTCTCTCGAAGAGCTGGGTTTCATCGAACGCGCCTTCCATTGAAGCCATCGATCAGTTCACTGTAGACACCAACGGCTTCAAAGCGGAATACGGCCACGCGGGCGGCGGCAATATGACCTTCGTTTCGAAGTCCGGCAGCAACGGTTTCCATGGCTCAGCCTACGAATTCCTGCGCAACAACGACTTCGATGCCAACAACTGGTTCAACAACCGTTCCGGTATACCAGTCTCGATTTACAAGCAGAACGACTTCGGAGCCACAATCGGCGGACCCGTTTGGATTCCGAAAGTCTATCGCGGAAAAGACAAGACCTTCTTCTTCTTCTCGTATGAAGGCTTCCGTAACAGATCCGGCGCAAACGGCACGCAGTTCACTGTGCCCACCACCGAAATGTATAACGGCGACTTCACAAAATGGGTCACCTCCACGGGCGCGTTGATTCCGATCTACGATCCCACCAGCCAGAAGAGCAATGCGGACGGCACCGTCACCCGCACGCAGTTCCCCGGCAACATGATTCCGAAGAGCATGTTCAGCCCGGCGGCCGTGAAAGCGCTTGGTGTCTTTCAAGCCAGCGGAATACTCACCGCCAACAATGGCGCCGCGCCCGGCACCAATGCTTACGTGATCAACAATTATCGGGTCCTCTCCGGTACTCAGGTTGCGCCCGTGAACAAGGTCAGCATCAAGGGCGATCACACATTTAACGCCAAGCAGCGCATCTCCGGCTACTATGCGCATGATCGCGAAAAGCTCACGCCGGGTCCCGACGGCCCTGCCACACTGCCGGGCAATTACACCAACTACAACGATCTGCTCCAGGCTTCCGACGTTCTCCGCTTTAGTTGGGACTGGACCTTCAGCCCGACCAAGCTGAACCACTTCTACGCGGGCGGCAATAACTGGGCTCAGGATCACCGGCCGCCGCAGGAATACATCGGCAACTGGAAGAGCAAGTTCTGTCTCGGCAACGTGCCCGATTGCAATGACAACCTGGTAAATCTATTCCAGGGCGGCACCGGCAATCGCTACAGTCAATGGGGCGGCAATGCGGACAACGGCTCCGAGAATACCGTCTACGCTTACAACGACGACTTCACCTGGATCCGCGGAAACCACACCTTCAAGATGGGCGGCATGTACCAACTGAACCACTACAACGGCTTTGGTCGCCAGTGCATTTCGGGCTGCGTCGGTTTCAGCTATCAGGAAACCGGTGTTCCTCTCGGTTCCACCCCGAACAACGGTGGCAACGAATTTGCCTCCTTCCTGCTCGGCTATGCGGATCAGGGCTCGCTCGACACCATTCGCTTTATCGGTCAGCAGTTCCCGTATTTCGGCGGCTACTTCCAGGATGACTGGCGCGTGACTCCGAAGCTGGTGCTGAACCTGGGACTTCGTTATGACATCAACCTGCCGCCCACCGGTTTGGGCGATCGCTGGACCGATTTCAGCCCCACCACTCCGAACCCGGCCGCGGGCAACATTCCCGGCGCGGTACTCTTCGCGGGCAGCTGCTCGGGCTGCGTCGGCACGCGTTCTCTGGGGGATCTCTGGGCCAAGGGCTTCGGTCCGCACGTTGGGTTTGCCTACTCGAAGGACTCGAAGACCGTCATTCGCGGCGCCTACGCGCGCTCCTACGGTGCGCTCGTTTCCGTCAGCGGTTCCACCCACAACTCGGGCTTCACTCTCACGCAGAACTTCAGTAACCAGACGACCGGCCTCACGCCGACTTTCACCCTGGACAACGGACTCCCCCCGTGGACTGCGCCGCCCTTCATCAATCCCTCCGTTTCGAACGGCGCCAGCGTTGCCTGGTTCCAGGGCAATGAAACGACCAAGCTGCCGGCCTTCGACAATTTGAACTTCTCGATTCAGCGTCAAATCGGCAATTCTATGGTTGCGGATATCGGTTACAGCGGCGTGTTGGGATCGCATCTTCAGACTCAGCTGCTGCAGTACAACACATTGAACCCCAGCGTGCTGACTAAGTTCGGCACCGTTGCACAGAGCATTGTAGTGCTCAACAGCCAGGTTGGTTCGGCCGCCGCCAATGCCGCCGGCGTCTTCGCCCCTTACCCAACTTTCAAGGGAACGGTCGCGCAGGCGCTGCGCCCGTTCCCGCAATACAACGGTATAGACACCTATGCTGGTGAGGGCGACCACAGCGGACACTCTACTTATCACGCGTTGATCCTGAAGTTCCAGAAGCGCTACTCGGCGGGTCTGACCTTCACATCTTCGTACGTTTTCTCGAAAATCCTGACTGACTCCGACACGGCGTGGGGTTCGGGATATGCCGCAAACCAGTTCAATCGCCGACTCGAGAAATCCATCGGTCAGTTCGATATCACGCATGATTTCAAGTTCGCCGCCACTTACGATTTGCCCTTCGGCAAAGGTCAGAAATATCTTTCTTCAGGGCCCGTCGGCTGGGTCATCGGCAATTGGCGCGTGTCATCGATCAACCTGTACGCGAGCGGCCAGCCTATCGGTGTCAGCACCAGTCTGACGCTGCCGATTTACGCCAGCGGCTTCGGCGGTCGCGTTCCGGCGTACGTGAACTCGTATGACGGATGGCAGCCTTCCAGCTGGAAGAACGGTAAGTTCGATCCTTCCGTGGATAACTTCTTCGTTCCCTACGGCTCGGGTCCCTTTCCGACGCAGGGCTCGACGACAGCTCTCAACAGCCTTGGAAACGAAACGCGCTTAAACCCGAAGCTTCGCTTGTTCCCGAACCTGAACGAGAACCTTTCCATCACGCGCTCCTTCCCCATTCATGAGAAAACGCGTCTGGAATTCCGCGCGGAGGCGTTCAACGTCTTCAATCGGGTTCGCTTCGGTACCGGGAGCACTCAGCTGCAGAGCACCACCTTCGGCGTCCTCACCGGAGCAGGCAGCCAGATCAACTCACCGCGAAGCTTGCAGTTGGCGCTTAAGCTCTACTTCTGACGTGTATAGTTTAAAAAAAGGCCGGGCATGGATTCAATCCATGGCCGGCCTTTTTCTATGTGTTCCGTAAGGCGTCACTCTCCGGGAAGCCGATCGGCAGCGGAACCGGGCTTTAATGACGCACCGCCACCATTGCCGCCCAGGCATACGCGTTCCTCTCATCCCAGGCGCGAACAATTATCGTGTTGGTCCCCACAAAAAGGGGAACGTTTTGAGCCACCCAGCTGTTCGTACCCAGAGCGGTCCCGGTCGCCCCCGCGGCGGTTTGCCACGTCACGCGGGTTAGTCCGGCCCCGCCGGCCGCTTTACCCGAAATGGTAAGGGTTGTCCCACTGACCGTCGTCACCGCGGAGGCGGGGCTGGAGATGGTTATCGAAATGGGCGGACTGCTCCCTGCGGAAGGCGATGCAACCGGCAGCGAATATACCGTGGATATTGTCTGCGATGCCGCCTGCTGTGCCGCGTCGAGCGCGGTGACCGTCATGTTGTTCGGTCCGGTCGTCAGCGTGATTCCGCTCGCACTCCACGCATTCCCGGCGAGTGTCGCGCGCCCACTGTAACCCCGGTCCGTCTGCCACTGGATTGACCAGGGCGCTGTTCCGCCCGAAACACTGCCGGTCAGGGCGACGCTGGAACTTTGCGTCGTCTGAGGCGCCGCGTCCAGGGTAAGGCGCAGTGGGCCCGGTGCGATGGGGGCTGAGACGGGCGACGCCGACGCCAATGCCCCATACAGCGTCCGCGCCGCGCCGATATCATTCGATGAAAGGGCCCGCCCATTCCTGTAATACGGATACATCACGTCGCCCACTTTGTCGGAATGGCCGAGCCCAATGGCATGACCGGCTTCATGAAGCGCAACGCTGTAGATATCCAGATCGCCCCCCGCGTGCCAGTTTTCATCGGCATCCAGATGCATATCCCCCGCTGCCGGTTCCGTGTTGACGGGCACGGGATAAAAAGTATGTGCAAGCACGCCACCCGGGCCATCGAACGGCCATGCATCGCCATGCGCCCCGCTCACGAATTTCACCACGACACTCCTCGGGGACGAAGCGCTGGCGGCGGGCTGAAACACCAGGTTGGTGATCTTCGCCCATTCATTGAATGCGCGGACGATTTCGCTCTGCACAGTGGACGCGGGAACTTTCGGGGTGATCGACCCGAAAAAGTATCCCAAATGAGCCATGTTGTCCGGGCCCAGATCCCATCCGTGGACGATATTCGCGTATTGACCCACCGGACCCGACGAAGTAAGCATGCCTAAACAAGGAATCAGGTCTGTATTGGCGTCCATCAGGGCCGGATCGGCAGGGAAGATGTACGCCACTGCGTCATGGGTGGCAAGGGCCTCGAAATCCTCCATTGTCCCGTTCGCAATCGCATGGTCGGGCCGCAGCACAGCAGGCCTTTGAAGCACCATTCCCTCCGCCGCCGCGACAGCGTCCTGCTGCTCGCGACTCACGTCAGAATGAAACTCAACCACTACATCGGACAATTCGGCCGCATCTGGAAGTTCCGAACTGACCTTGTCGGAAGCCTGCAGCAATCCGGTCCACGTGCGCCCGTTCCGGAGCGGGAGATCTTCGGCGGAAGCGCCCAAAACAACCGCATTATCGGGAAGCGCGCCCACAACCTGAAACCCATCCCGCAGCAGGCGATCCAGGTCTTCCACGCCAGGCGCATGATCGAACTGAACAATCCGGTGTCTCGCGGTTCGAATCGCCGGCTCCACTGCCTCCGGACTATGCACTGCCGTCTGCAGCGTCCGCGTCTTGAAATGAATATCCTGCGCAAACAATGCTCCTCCGAGCATGAGCACGAATGCTCCGGTACTCCTGTTCATGCCCCTCCATCGGCGGAACCCGGAAGGTGCTGCATACCACCGCGCGTTAATCTGGTGGGGCATATGCCGCCAGTCGCTCTCACAATCGCGGGTTCCGACCCCGGCGGCGGCGCTGGCCTTCAGGCGGATCTCAAGACCTTCCATCAACTTGGTGTGTACGGAACCTCGGCCGTCACTCTCGTCACTGTGCAGAACACGGTGCGAGTGGCGAGAGTTGAACTGCTGGCCCCTGACCTGGTTGCCGGGCAAATCCACGCGGTGCTTTCCGATTTGCCGCCCCGTGCGGCGAAAACCGGCGCGCTCGGTTCTCTCGAAATCGTGGAAGCGGTGGCGGGCGCATTAGCGGGCGCAGCGTTTCCCCTCGTTGTGGACCCCGTGATGATCAGCAAACACGGAGCGCCCTTGCTCGATTCCGAAGCGCTATCCGGCTTTCGCGAGTTGCTGTTGCCACTGGCATCTTTGGTCATGCCGAATCTTCACGAAGCCGCCGCGCTAACAGGAACTCCGGTAACCACCGTGGCCGAAATGCGGGAAGCCGCCAGGCGTATTGCCGGCCTCGGCCCGCGGGCCGTCCTCATCAAGGGGGGCCACCTGGCAGGTGCGGCCATCGACGTTCTGTTCAGTGAGGGCATCGTCACAGAATTCGAAAGCGCCAGGTTTATCACGCGCCATACCCACGGCACCGGCTGCACCTACTCGGCTGCTACCGCGGCTTATCTGGCGAGGGGCTTGGGTATTGACCAGGCGATCCGGGCGGCCAAAACGTTCATCACCGAAGCGATTCGCACCGCGCCCGGCATTGGAATGGGTTCCGGGCCGGTGAACCACTGGGCTGTCACGCCCGATCCGCTATAATCGGCTTTCCCTGATATGACTAAGGTTCAGAAGCACTTCCGCCTGGAGCGCCCGCTCGACGAAGCCCTGATGCAACAGATTGTCGACGCGCACGCCCTGTATGGAATCGAGTGGATCAAAATCGCGCCCTCCGCCACGGAACTAATCGTGGAGTTCGACGCGACACGCCTGAAATCCGCCGATGTGGAGTCCGCGCTACAACGCGTTGGCATTCCCGCCGTCGCGTAACATCGCGATCGCGAAGGCGTATTCAAAGGCCTTTTCGCGCAGTTTCTCATAGCGCCCGGATGGTCCGCCGTGGCCCGCCCCCATATTGGTTTTGAGGATAATCGTGTTCCGGTCCGTCTTCAAATCCCGGAGTTTCGCCACCCATTTCGCGGGTTCCCAATAAGGCACCCGCGGATCGTTCAGCCCCGCGGTAACCAGCATATTCGGATAATCGGCGGCCCGCACATTCTCATATGGCGCGTAGCTTCGCATGTACTCGTAAAACTCGCGCTCATTCGGATTGCCCCACTCCTCGTATTCAGTCAGCGTCAAAGGAAGCGTCGGGTCGAGCATGGTGTTGATCACATCCACGAAAGGCACGTGCGCAACAATGGCGCGGAACAGGTCGGGCCGAAGATTCGCGACGGCGCCCATCAGCAGGCCCCCCGCGCTGCCGCCCGCAATCAGCAAACGGTCGGGCGCAGTGTAGTCATTCGCGATCAGGTGTTCGGCGCACGCAATGAAATCGAGGAAGGTGTTTTTCTTTTTCAGCAGTTTGCCGTCCTCGTACCAGAAGCGGCCCATGTCTCCCGACCCGCGAACGTGCGCAATCGCAAATATGAATCCCCGATCCAGCAGACTCACCCGTTCCGACGAAAACGACGGCTCGGTCACAATGCCGTACGATCCGTATCCGTACAGGTAGAGCGGCGCGGGCGCGGTCCTGTCGAAGTCTCTGCGGCGGACCAGCGAAATGGGAACCAGAGTGCCATCGTGCGATCTTGCAAACACACGGTTCGACACGTAGTTATTCGGGTCGTATCCGCCCAACACAGGGTATCGCTTCTTCAATTCGCGGTCCCGCGAATTCATCTCGTAATCGAAGACCGAAGGCGGGGAGGTGAGTGAGGCATACACGAACCGGAATTTTGTCGTGGCGTACTGCTCATTGCGGTCCCGGAACAGCGTATAGACCGGCTCTTCGAAGCTGACGTAGTGCTCAGCGCCGCCGGCGCTTTCCACTATTCGCAGGCGCTTCAATCCTTCCGCCCGCTCCATGAGAACCAGGTGATCCTGGAACGCCTCCATGCGTTCCAGCGTGACGTCTGCCCGGTGGGGAATAACCTCCGCCCACTCTGACGGCTCTGTGACCGGCGCGCGCAACAGGCGAAAGTTCTTCCCGCCTTCATTCGTTCTCATGTACAACCAGTCGCCCTGGTTTTCGAGGAAATACTCCACGTCCTGTCTGCGCGCACGTACTAAGCGGAGTTCGCCGGCCGAATTATGCGCATCGATAAGCCGGGCTTCCGTTGTGGTGTGACTGGCCGCCGTCACGAACAGAAACCTGCCGCTGCGGCTGCGGTCTACCGACACGTTAAACCGTTCGTCGGGTTCCTCGAACACCAATTTGTCCGCCGCGCCCGAGCCCACTTCATGCCGCCACAAACGGTGCGGACGTTTAATCTGGTCGAGCGTCGTGTAGAAAAACGCTCTCCCGTTTGCATCCCACGCCGCCGAGTAGTAAACGCCGGCAATCTCGCCCGGCAGAATCTGCCCCGTCAACAGGTTCTTAAACCGCAGCGTGTAGACTTCCGACCCGTCCGTATTAATTGCAAACGCGAGTATCGCGCCATCGGGGCTCACGTATTCGAAAGCCAGAGAGAAATAGTCGTGCCCTTGCGCCACCTCATTGCAGTCGAGCATCACCTCTTCGGGGCCGCCCGGTTCGCGCCGGCAAAAGATCTGATACTGCTTGCCGCGTTCCGTTCGCGAGTAGTATTCGAAGTTGCCCGCGAGCCACGGACAGGAAGTATCGTCTTCCTGGATTCGGCCCAGCATTTCGCTGTAAAGCTGGTCTTCGAGGGGCTTTGAAGCCTTTGTCATTTCCTCCATGTAGCGGTTTTCCGCTTCGAGATACGGGATGGTTTCCGGGTGCTGCCGGTCTCTGAGCCAGAACCAGTTGTCGACCACCGTGTCTTCGTGAATATTTCGGATATGGGGAATCTTGGGAGCGAGAGGAGAATCCTGCACTTACAAAGGTTTACCGCATCCCGACGTGTGCGGTGATAAATTGCAGTTGTGCGCATCCTTATTGTGGATGACGACGAAGAACTCTCCAGTCTTCTGACTGAGCTGCTGATCCGGGAGGGCTTTCGCGTCGATACCCAAAACGACGGTCGCCGCGGGCTTGCCGCGGCTCTGAATGGCGGCTACGACCTGTTGGTCCTGGACGTCATGCTCCCCGGCCTTGACGGCTTTGAAATCCTGAAGCGGGTCCGGCGTGAAGCCAGGATTCCGATTCTGATGCTGACCGCGCGCGGTGAAGACGAAGACCGGATCATCGGTCTCGAACTCGGCGCCGACGATTACCTGCCTAAACCTTTCAACACCCGCGAACTGGTTGCCCGCATCCGGGCCATCATGCGCCGTCTGGAACAGCGGCAGCCGGGCGGAGTTCTGGAAGTGAACGGCATCTCCATCGACCCCGGTACCCGCGAGGTGCTCCGTAACGGAGACCCCGTGGAAGCGACTACTTTTGAGTTCGATATTCTCGAGACCCTGATGCGCTCAGCCGGCAGAGTGGTTTCGCGGGACGAGCTTATGGAAGAACTCTACGGCCGAAAGGCGACCCCGTTCGACCGCTCGGTCGATATGCATATCAGCCATTTGCGGAAGAAGCTGGAAGGCGACAAGCCGCTGATTAAGACCGTGAGGGGCGTTGGCTATCAGTTCGTCCGTACACCCGATGAAAAAGTGCCGGACGAGGTGGTGTTCGCATGATGAGCCGGCTCTTCACGAAAATCCTGCTCTGGTTTCTGCTGACGGTCGTGGTGAGCCTCACTGCAAGTTTCTATATCTGGAATGCGTTCGTTCGCAATACGCCGCCGCGTCAGTTCAACGGAATGTTGTTCGAACTGCGCGAAGCGCGTAAAGCCTGGGAGTCCGAAGGCCGCGTGGGCCTCGAACGCGTGCTCGGCCAAATCAAAGACGCGATGGGCGGAGAGCCTGCCTTGACCGACGGCTCAGGGCGCGACCTGCTGACCGGAAAAGATTGGTCCAACGACATTCACGAGAGCGCTCTCCGCAACCGCAATGGTCGCGGCGGTCGCGGCGGACCCATGTCGCCGATAATCCGGATCGAAAGCTCAAAGCCCGCGAATTTCATCATGACCACTTCCACGCGGGATGGAAAGTACCACTTCATTGCGGTATTTCCCAATCGTGAGGCGAGAGCGAGCGGATGGAGCATCGAGGTGCCGCCACAGACGTGGTGGATGATTGCGATTTTCGCATCTCTTTGCTATCTGCTGGCGCGGCACCTAACCTCGCCTTTGCGGCAGATGCAGAAGACGATCGAGCGCTTTGGACGAGGCGATTTTTCGGCGCGCGTGAATTCCAAACGCGGCGACGAACTGGGACAGCTGGCGCGTACCGTCGATCAGATGGCGGAGCGCATCGATCTGCTGTTGAAATCTCAAAAGCGCCTTTTGCAGGATATTTCGCACGAACTGCGGTCGCCTTTGGCACGCCTTGGCGTTGCGGTGGAACTGGCGCGCGGCGGTGGTGACCCGGCAACCGCTCTGAACCGCGTGGAACGCGAAGCGGACCGGCTCAACACCCTTGTGGGCGAGCTGATTCAGGTCACGCGCGCCGAGGGCGACCCCGATGGCCTGGCTACGGAGGCCGTGCAGCTTGACGATTTGGTTCGCGTGATCCTCGACGACGTTCATATCGAAGCCGATCGCAAACAGGTCAAGCTGATTCCCTCCATTTCCGAAGTGGCGCTGCGGGGCAATCCCGAACTGCTTCGCCGCGCCATTGAAAACATTGTTCGCAATGCCATTCGGTATTCGTCGGAGGGCGATACCGTCGAAGTCAGTCTTGAAACTCGTCCAGGAAATTTGCGGGTGATTGTTCGGGATTACGGCCCCGGAGTTCCGCCTGAAGCTCTCGCCAATATTTTCGATCCCTTCTACCGTGTGGAAAAGGATCGGGGACGCACCAGCGGCGGCGTCGGGCTGGGTCTTGCGATAGCCAAGAGGGCCGTGGAACTGCACCATGGCACCATGAGGGCTTCGAATGTGAATCCAGGATTGCGGGTGGAGATCGATATCCCGGTCATTACACCCGCGGCAGCCCTGGAACCGGCTTTAGTTTCCTAACCAGCGCCTGAAGCCGCTTACTGAGGAATGGTTCCCTTATTCTTCAGCACAGTAACGCCCGGCGGAAGTTCAAAAAGCGAGTCCGGAAGGTTCTCACCGATAATCACCTTTTCGGAATAAAGTTCAAAAAGCTTCTCGCCGTCGCGTTCCTTCTGGGTATCCCAGGGCCACATCACGCCATTGCCCGAGTCCCTGTACTTCGTGTAACGGGTCACTTCATCCCGCCGGTCGTTAATCGTCGGATCCCAGCGCTTGTAACTTTGTTTCACCGGCAGCATGGTGCTCGAATGAATCCAGACCGTGAGCGTCCGGTTCTCGGAATCGTTGAACTCCACAATCTCCACCGGCAGGTTCTGCACTACATCGCTGCCTTTGGAATCGATCGCCATACCGGGCTCGTCGAGCCGCATTCTGAGGATATAGAACACATCGTTCAGCGTGGAAGTGGTGAACTGCCTGATGCGATCCGCGCCCAAAGGCCGGGCCCCGCGATACGTCACATCCCAGGCGTCAGTACCGGTCAGGATCACCGCCTCCTCTTCTTTCTTGCCGAAGATCTGCCGCTGCGCCAGCCGGATGGCGCCGATCGGTTTATCCAGATATTTCGTGAGAATCCGCGCGGTAGATAAGCCCGAGAGCTGTTCACGGTAAAAAGAATAAGCCCTGCCTTTCTCGCTGCGCGACTGCAGAAATCGGAATCCATCGCCCCCCAATGCCTGAAGGGTCTGGCCTACAACTTTCTTCGCGCGTTCCTGAGAAGTTTCCGCGCGGAGCGTAGTGGCTGCCGCGGCGAGGCTGACAAACGATCTTCGGGTCATGGTTTCTTAGTTGGAGACGGCATTGCCGGAGGCTTCGATATCTGCTCCGGCGTAATACCCGTGTTGATACCGATCGACGAAATAGTGACATCGGCGAAATGCTTCCCGCCCCGGTTGATGGCAACGATTCGGGGCAGCCTGATCCCGCCGGTCTCTTCCCAATTCGAAAAAACTTCCTCCACGGGACCGTTCGGGTCTCCCGGCGTGGCGTACGTTTCGCTTGCCGGCAGGCCCGTCTTCGGATCTAACCTGAGCGTGACCAGGTGCCCGTTCCTGTCGGAAATTTCCAGTTTCCCCTCCGCATCATTCACGGTCCGTTCCGGGTCCATATCGCTGCGCAGAAGCGAAAACCAGATCCGAAAATTCTCGAATGCGATCTGTTGTAACTGCGCTTCAGGCGCGGGAGCTACGCCCTGAGGGGTTGCCGACCACCCGGTCTTTCCATCGCCGTACGTCGCGATCATGCCGAACGGCATCACGTTTTCCTGGCGGAATTGGTTGGGGGCAATCCATTGTTCAGTTTGGCTCACCTTCAGCCCCCCCACCGATTGATCGAGCTGCACGGTTGCCTGCTGCGTCAGGTCTGTAACGGCGCCCAGCTTGTCGCCGCCGACCGCTTCGCGCGCCTTCGCGAGCATGGCCCTGCCGCGGGCAACAGTTTCAGCGCTTGCGGCAGTCTTCTCCGGCTTCGGATGCGGAATCGTCAGGTCAATTTCAGAGACAGGAAGGCCCAGGGAACTGAGCGGCGTGCCGAATTCTTTTGGATTGCCCGTTGCCACGATGACGAATTTCGCGGGGTCGATATATTCTTTCGCTACGCGCAGCACGTCGTCGCGCGTGACGGCGGCCACGCCCTTCTGGTACTCAAAAATAAAGTCGTCCGGATATCCGAAATAACGGTAGGTAAGCAGCCGGTTCAAAGTCTTGGAAGTCGTGTCGAAATTGAAGACGAAGCTGTTCATCACGGTGTCTTTCGCCGTGGTCAGTTCCTGCTCCGTGACGGGCGCGGAACGAATGCGCTTCACTTCCTCTTCAATCGCCTTTAGCGTATCGGCGGTACTGGGGGATTTCGTGCTGCCGGAAATGCTGAACAAGCCCGGGTGATCGTAGTTGGCGGCCCAATCGGCGCCCACTTCGTACGCATAGCCGAGCTGCGTTCGAACTTTCAGGAAAAGCCGGCTTTTGAAGCCGCCTCCAAGAATATCGGCCATCACCTCGAGGGCCGGATAGTTTTTATCCGAGAGCTCGCCGCCCAACTGGCCCATCGCGAAATAAGTCTGCGTCACGTCGGTCTTCGTCGCGACATAGATACCCGGCTTTGGCGTGTTCCGCACCTTAGGAAACGGCGGCACCGGAGGTTGCTGATATTTCCAGGTTCCGAAGATGCTTTCGAGTTTCGTTTTCATTTCCGGCGCCGCAAAATCACCCTGCACGGCAAGAATGATATTTGCCGGGAAATAGTAATGCTTATAGAAATCGACTATGTCCTGACGCTTGATCCTGTCGATGGTGGCAAGCTGCGTTTCCCAGCCGTAAGGCGTGTCGCGACCATAAACGATATTGGTAAATTCGCGTTGCGAAATGCCGTGCGCGTCGTCATTGCGGCGCTCGATGCCGCCCCGCATGCCCGTCTTCGCAAGCTCGATCTTTTCCTCGCGAAAAGCCGGACTGACCAGCACATCGTGGAATGTAGCGAGCACCTCGTCGCCCCGTTCCTTCAGCGTGTTGAATGAGACGGTTCCAAAGCTTTCGCCAATCTGGCTTTCCACGGAAGCGGCTATGTTTTCCAGCTCTTCATCGATCTGATCGCCCGATTTGTGTGCCGTGCCACCGCTTCGAATCACTTCTCCGGTGAGGCCCGCCAATCCGACCTTGTCGGCGGGATCGAAAAGATTACCCGTGCGGATCAGCGCGAGTCCCCGGATTACAGGCAGTTCGTGGTTCTCCAGCAGATAAACCTTCATCCCGTTCGAGAGCGTGACCTCGTCAATTTTCGGAATCCTGATTTCCCTGAGAGGCGGAAATTTCAGCGCCTTCCAGGAGGCGGGTGGAACCGCCTGCTGAGCCAGCAAGGGAAGCGCGGTCAATATCGGCCAGAGGAAACGCTTCATTTCGCGGCTCCTGTCTTTTCCGATGAGTTTTCCGGTTCAGGCTGGTAAGTAAATGCCACCGTTCTGTTTTCCGGAGTGAAGTACTGTTTGGCAACTCTCTGCACGTCGTCGGCGGTTACCTTTTCGATGTCGTCAATGGAGGTGAACAGTTTGCGCCAGTCTCCATAGTTGACGTAATAGAAGGCCAGAAGTTGCGCCAGCCCCGCGTTACTGTCCAGTTGGTTGATCAAACTGGCCCGGGTCTTCGTCTTCACCCGCGCCAGCGACGGCTCGTCGATCCGGCTCTTTAGAAATTGGGCCAGCACGGTGTCGAGTTCCTTTTCGTTTTCCGAAACCGTATGGCCGGGGGCGGGAACCAGGTAAAACAGGAAGAGGCCGGGGTACTTGCCGCCGGGCACCGTGGCATCCGCGCCCGAGGCGAGTGCAATCTGCTTGTCGCGAACCATATCGCGATAAAGAATGCTGGTGCGCCCGCCCGCAAGCAGGCCGCTGATAACGTCGAAAACCGGGTCATCCTTATCGTTCTGATCGGGCCGGTGATAAGCGAGCAATTCAATGGGCTGAGCCGGCGATACCACCTGCACGCGGCGAGGCCCTTCCTGCTCAGGTTCCACAGTCCTTACGGGCGCCGGGAGAGGCCGGGCGGCAAGGCGCCCGAAATACTCCGTCGCCAGAGCCCTCATCCGGTTTGGGTCCACATCCCCGACAATCGACATTGTCATGTTTCCCGGAACGTAGTACGTCGCGAAGAAGGCGTTTGCATCTTTGACGCGAAGATTCTCAATATCGCTGGCCCAGCCAACCGGCGGATTTCGGTACGGATGCGCCTCCATTGCGGCCGCCAGCATCTGTTCGAAAAGTTTGCCCTGGGGGTCGGATTCAGTGCGCATGCGCCGCTCTTCCCGCACTACGCTGCGTTCCTTATAAAATTGCCGGGGCACCGGGTGCAAAAAGCGCGCGGATTCCAAATAAAACCACAGTTCCACGCGGTTTGCGGGGAAGTTATAAAAATACTTCGTCGAATCTTCGCTGGTCTCGGCGTTCATGCCCACGCCGCCGTTTTGCTCGATGATGCGCGGATAAAGATTCTCTTCCGCATACGAATCCGCCTTCTCAATAGCGGCATCGAGTCGGGCTTGCAGCGCCTTCAGCTTTGCGGGGTCGGCTTTTGAGAGTTTGTTGCGCTCGGCGTCGAACTGGTCATAAATGCGTTCCACCTCGGCGAGCGCTTTCTGCTCGGCCACAGGGTCGGTTGAACCGATTTTTTCAGTACCTTTGAAAGCCATGTGCTCGAACATGTGCGCGACGCCCGTTTTGCCTTTGGGGTCGTCAACGGAGCCTGCGTTCACATAGGTATGGAATGAAACCACCGGGGCTTCATGCCGTTCCAGCACGATGAAGTGCAGCCCGTTGGGCAGGGTGAACTCGGTAACGTGCTTCTCAAATTCTTTTAGGTTCTGCGCGGATGATGGCGCCGGCGCGAAAACCAGAAGGGCCGCGGCGATTAAAAAATATGCTGGTTTCACAGGTGTTGGTCTACATTACCTAATTTAGACCCACAGTTTGTTTGGTATGGATTCAAGCGGGGCGGCTGTGGTTCATTCGCACTTCAGAGCCTCCACCGGATCGGAACCGGCTCCGCGCCGGGCTGGAAACGCCATGGCCAGTGTTGCCGCCGCCACAAGCAACAGAGCGGCCGCAACATAAAGCAGCGGGTCTGAGCTATCGATGCGCAGTGGCCCGGTATCCAGTGTCTTGCGGAGAGATGCGGCGGTAGCGAGCGAAAGCCAAAGCCCAACCACAAGGCCATGAAAGACCGGCTTGCCTCCCGATAGAAAAACAAACCGAACGATATCGAGGCTGCGCGCCCCCAGCGCAACGCGAATTCCAAGCTCGCGCTTGCTCTGGTTCACCGCGAATGAGACCGCGCCGTAAATACCGGCGGCTGAGAGAATCGTCGCGAGTATTCCAAGCAGCAGGATCAACGAAACAAAGTTCCAGATCTCGCCGGTCACCTGATCGATCCACGCCTGCATCAGCCTCACCATCACCGGCACATTCGGCTCCACCTCATGGATGGCGGCGCGGACGGCCACCGCGGGACGCGACAGCCGCTGATCGAAGCGAACAGCGATCACGTTTTGCCTGTCATTCATGGCGCGGGAACGATAGAGCGCCGGGTTATCCGAGCCGCCGAACCGCAACGGCTCGATATCCTTCGCGATGCCCACAATCGTGAGTGCCGTTCCATCCGGAAGTTCGAGTTGTCTGCCCAGTGGACTGGACCGCCTCCAGAAAAGGCGTGCCAGTGCTTCGGAGACGATCGCGGCGTTCGTATCGGCGGCAATGAATTCGCGACCGCCGATGAGCGGAATGCCCATCGTTTCCAGAAAACGCGGCGAAGCACTGAAGACCGCTACAGTCTGCACCGCATCGCGGCGCTCAGGCGGGCGCATCTCGACGGTATCGGGGTAGAAGAGCGGAATCTCATTCGACAACGCCACCGAATGAACGCCCGGGATATTGAGAAGTCTGTTTGTAATCGCGGCCACGCGGACGGCGCCGGTGCGCTGAATGGGAGCAACCACCACATGGCGCGGATCGTAGCCGGGATTGCCGTGCAAATTGCGGCTCTCGGCCTGGCTGAGCAGCCCTGCGCCGACAATGAGCACCATACTCATTGCAACCTGTGCGCTGACCAGTGCGCCCAGCGCCCGCTTGGTCCCCGCGGCCCCGCCGAACAAACCGCCGAAGCCCTTCAGCGAATTTACTAAGTCCACTTTAAGGGCTTCCAGCGCAGGCGCGAGGCCGGCCAGAAACCCAGTCGCGAGAACGATCGCGGAGATCCAGGCAAGCACGCGCCAGTCCGGATTCAGCGGGAAATCGGGTGACCTCAGGATGATGTAGCGCGCGAGCGGTTCGGGCAATTTGTTGACGACCACCCAGCTAAGCCCGCCCGCGATACCGGCGAGAACCAGGCTTTCTGTAATGAGCATGCGAACCAGGCGGCTGCGCGGCGCGCCGAGCGAGAGGCGAACGGCGATCTCACGATTCCGCGTGGCCGCGCGCGACAAAAGCAGCGTCGCGACGTTCGCGCACGCAATGAGCAGCACCAGATTGAACGCGCCGAAAAAGAAGGTGGAGAGCAGAAGTCCGCGACCGTTCCAGGTGAGTTCCACCCACTGAATCCAGGAGCCATCTGTCGTCAGGATGCGGGTGACACGGCCGAAATTCAGCTTGTCCTGCGCGCGAACGAGCGAAGTGAGTTCCGCGCGAACGGCGGCATCGTTAGAGCCAGGAGCCATGCGCCCCGCCAGCTCCAGCCAGAAATATTGCTCCTCTTTGAAGAGATTGCGGGTGGGGTCGAACCACGGCTGCGAAGTGTAAGGCACCCAGACGCTCACGGCTGGCCCCACCACCCAGCCGGATGTGCCGCCGCGAACGACTCCAACGACAGGCACCGGGCGGTTATTCATCTGTACGACACGGCCAATAACGTTCGGGTCCGCCGCGAAGCGGCTGTGCCACATAGCCTCGCTCAGAACGGCGACAGGAGCCTGTCCGGGCGTGCGGCAATCGTCTTCAACAAACAGACGCCCCAGCAGGGGGCGGCCCGCGCCTTCCACGTCGAAGAAGTTGCACGTCACCGCAAGCGTTGGCGTGCCTGTCTCTTCTTCACCGAGCATCACGGCGAATTTCGTGAACGCTGCGATCTGGCGCAACGAGCGCGCGGCGTTCCGGAACAATTCGTATTCGGCGTATGAGGCCTCGCGGGGGATGTCTGTGGAGGCGCTCGCGGGCGTAATCCCGATGAAAGTGTCAGGGTCTTTTGAGATATGCGGGCGGAGCACGTAACCGTTCACAACGGTGAAAACGCTCGCGTTGATACCAATGGCGGCTGTCAGAGTGGCGACGATGACCAGCGAGACGATCGGGTCGCGGCGGATGAGGCGCAACCCGTGGCGGAGGTCGTCGAAAACGCTCGCGAAGAATGTGCGGTTGTGAATCGATTCGGCGATTTCGCTGGTGACAGATTCGGGCACGAAGGATCTCGAGGTGCTCAGGTTAAAGGCGAATTCGGGGCCGGGGGTGGTGGCGGATGAAGTACTCAGCACAGGCGGCTCGAGATGCCCGAGTTCCAGCGGTTTGACTTCTGGCTCTTCGATATCTTCGTAGAGGATCGGGCATGCGGCCCAGCCTGCCCGCCGTTTGCCGCGCATGCGCCAGACGCTCCATAGAAGCAGTGAGAAGAGCGAGAGAAATGCCGCAGGTTCGATGGAACAATAGAGGATGAGACCGGCGATTCCCGCGAGTAATGTGCTCGCAATGCCGTAGCGAACCAGCGTGACGGCGAGCGGGCGTCGCGCAGGCAGGTAGGTGCAGGTGAAGGGCAGCTTGCGCCAGTTGCGAAAAAGTGCCTCGAACCAAAGCGCCGCGGTCAGAAATAGCAGCGCGGTAACAACGATGGCCCGCTGCCATCCGAGGACTGCGACAGACGCTGGCAATCCGGCGAGGCAGACCGGCGCAATACCGCACCAGACGACAAAGCGCTCGACCGCGGCGAGCCACGCGGAAGCGCCCCGGTGCTCTTCGATTTCGAAGATCCATTTCGCCGCGTGCGTCACCGGGAGTGAGAAGAGATGGCGGAGGGCGATGACGGCAAGCAAGGCGAGCGCCAACGGCGAGACCGTAACGAGCATTCCATAGAGTCCCTCGTTTTGAAGGGAGGGAGTCGGCATATCCAGAATGCCTTCGACGACCCATCCAAGCGCGAGTCCCGACCACGCGAGCAGCAGAAGTCGATGCCCGCGGCTGCGCACAAGAGTTTTCCAGATGAACGCGAAAGCCGCTTGTTCCGCCGGGCGCGGGATCCATGCTTCGAGCATCCGTGAACCTGAATTAGATTCGCTGGTGTCGCCATGTCCCGGCGAAGCCTCGAGAAGGATGCGGCGATGGCGGTGGTAGCCCGCAAGATACGCGGCGAGTGCGAAAACCGCGGGGATGGCGATTCCGAGCAGCGCGGTGCGGGCGCGCTTTGCATCGCCAAGAGCGATTGCATCCCAGAGATCAACGAACCACGCGCCGGGCCACCACGCCGCGTTGGGCTGCCTGCCGATGAGCGGTAGCGAACCCAGAATCGAGATGAAGAGGGCGCCTTGCGTCCAGAGCGAGGCGCGATCGAACACGCGCGCGGGCAGCAGGTTCAGAAGAAGACCCTGCAGCGCAAGCAGAAGGAAGAACACAAAGCAGCACGCGGCTGAGTTCGTGAGGAACGTCGCGGCAATCAGAATAAACGTATTGGGATTCAGCTGCCAGTGTCCGGAAGAGGCAGTGGTGAACAGAATGGCCCACGGCAGGTTCAGCGCGAAAAGATAGCCGGTAAAGATGACCAGAAGCGCACCGGATTTCGCGAGGAAAACATCCCGTGCGCTGATGGGCAGACCTGCCAATGCGAGGCAGTCGCGCCTGTTGGGGAACAGGGACTGCCATTGCAGCAGCGTGAGCAGACCAGTGGCGGCCATAACGACTCCGGCGAAGAGCAGAAGATCGGAATGGAGTTCCGTCTGGTAAATGGCGCGCGTAGAATGGTCGAGCGACTGGAGCGCCGAATACCGCTCCCAATATGTGTCGAGCACGATATAGCCGACGGAAATCAGCGCGGCGAAAACTCCAATGACCGTCTTCTTCCAGTCGCCCGAGACTGCAAGGGCCTCGCTGTCGAAGAACGTGTCGAGAAAGTGCCGGAGCAGTTCGCGCCGCGTGTTCATGCAGCCACCACCTCAAGGATTCGGGCGGCTGTGCCGACTGCGTCTTCAGTCTGCGTGAGTTCGGTAAATACTGCTTCAAGGGAAGCTTTATCTGTTCGCTCCCGCAGGCGCGCAACGGAATCGTGAGCGACCACACGGCCTTTGCTCAGAATAAGCACTTTGTCGCAGATCTTCTCCACCACTTCCAGAACGTGCGAGCTATAGAGGACCATCTTGCCGCGCTCGGCAAACGCTCGCAGCAAACTGCGCAGGATCATGGCCGCATTAACGTCAAGCCCTGAGAACGGTTCATCGAGAATGAGAATCTCAGGATCATGCAGCAGGGCGGCCATCAGAAGAACCTTCTGGCGCATGCCTTTGGAATAGCCCGCGAGTGAAGAGTGCCTGTCTTCCCAGAGACCCACCAGCCGCAGAAGTTGGTCCATCTTCAGTTCCAGCGTGCGGCGGGGCATTCCGCGAAGGCGGCCGACAAGCTGAAGATATTCGCGCCCGCTGAGATGCGGATAAAGATGGGGCTCTTCGGGCACGTAGCCGATACGGCGCTGGAATGCCTTACGCGCATCCGCGTCTTTGTGGATATTGTTGCCGTCGAGTGAGATCGCGCCGGAAGTGGGCTCAAGAAGCCCGATTATCATCTTTACGGTGGTGCTCTTGCCGGCGCCATTAGGGCCGAGATATCCGAGCGTTTCACCGCGCTGAATAACGAAGCTCACGTGGTCCACCACCGGAATGCCGGCGTAGCGCTTGGTAAGGTCAGTGACTTCAAGCATGACCGTTGGACTCCGGGTCCGGGCTGCCGGTTCCCGCACAACGCATAAGGGGCTTGGTCCCGGGGGCTTGGCTCCCGCTTTGTCGGACGGACGCTCGGGACATCAAGGCCTCTCACACAACCATCACGGGCAATCACGATGCGTCTGTATGGCATAACAGTAAAAGCGTGTCAGTGACTCCCGTCCTGGAACCGTCGAAGAAGAAAAAGTCCGTTGCCGACTGGCTTCTCGCCGAACTTCGTTTGCCCAAGGGCGTGCTCGGTCACGCCGAATCCCAACACCCGTGGTGGCGCGTGATGTGCCTCACCGGAGTCGATTACTTCTCCACACTCGGCTATCAACCCGGCATTGCGTTCCTTGCGGCAGGTTTTCTTTCTCCGGTTGCCACACTAATCCTCGTTCTTGTGACAATCTTCGGCGCACTGCCCGTCTATATGCGCGTTGCGCAAAGCAGCCCCGGCGGGCAGGGCAGCGTGGGCATGCTGGAAAACCTGTTCCCCCAGTGGACAGGCAAGACTTTCGTTCTCATCCTGCTCGGCTTCGCCACCACCGATTTCGTAATCACCATGACGCTCTCCGCCGCCGATGCCGCCGCTCACTTCACTCAAAATCCCTATGTATTCCCGTGGATGAAGAGTCAGATGGGTGTCACGCTGGCGCTTCTTGTCATTCTGGGCGGCATCTTCCTGAAAGGCTTCCGGGAAGCTATCGGCATCGCTGTCGTCCTGGTGGCGCTTTATCTCACATTGAATGGGATCGTAACCGCTGTCGCGTTGCGCGAAGTGTTTCGGCATCCGGATTTGATACCGAACTGGAAAACCACGCTTTTCGCCAATCACGGAAACCCATTTCAGATGCTGGGAGTTTCACTGCTGCTGTTTCCGAAACTGGCCCTCGGCCTCTCCGGTTTCGAAACCGGCGTCGCCGTCATGCCACTCATCAAGGCGGATGATTCCGCCGCGCGCGTTCGGAATGCCCGCAAACTGCTCATCACCGCCGCGATAGTCATGAGCCTTTTCCTGATTTCCACCAGCTTTGCGACAACACTGCTCATTTCCCCTGAGAAGTTCAAAGAGGGTGGCGAAGCAAACGGGCGCGCTCTCGCATATCTGGCGCATGGTTACCTTGGTAATTCCTTCGGCACGCTCTACGATGTCAGTACGATTCTGATCCTCGGGTTCGCGGGCGCCTCGGCGATGACCGGGCTATTGAATCTGATACCGCGTTATCTGCCGCGCTACGGCATGGCGCCGGAGTGGGCGTGCGCTTCGCGCCCCCTCGCGCTGATCTTTATGGGGATCGCAATTGTGGTTACCCTGTTGTTCCACGCAAGTGTCGATGCTCAGGGCGGCGCCTATGCGACGGGCGTTCTCGTCCTGATAACCTCGGCGGCATCCGCGGTCACTCTCTCCGTCTGGAAAACCGCCCTGCGCTGGCCCTTTCTCGCCATCGCGCTCGTCTTCGTCTACACCACGGCACTGAATATCTACCAGCGGCCGGAGGGAATCAAAATCGCGTCGTTCTTTATTGCGACCATGGTCGCCACTTCGCTGCTTTCACGCGCTCTGCGCTCCACCGAATTACGCATACATGCCGTGGAACTCGACCAAAAAGCAGCCGAGCTGCTCACGAAAGATGAGGACAGGGTAATTCGCCTGGTCGCCCGGAAGTCGCGCGTCGAGACGGAGGAGGAACTGGATCGCGTGGATAGCGAGGTCCGCGAATATCATAATCTGGGGCCGGATGAACGACTGTACTTCTTTGAAGTGGAGCGCGGCGACGCTTCAGATTTCGCGCAAACTCTGCGCGTGAAGGGTGAGTGCATTGGCAAACATTGCGTGCTCCGCGCGCGCAGTCCGGTTGTAAGCAACGCTATTGCGGCGATGCTTATTCATCTCGAGAATGAAACGGGGAAAGTCCCGCACGGGTATTTCAAATGGAACGAGGGCAACCCCGTCTTCAACCTGTTTCGCTTCCTGTTCCTCGGAGAAGGCGACGTGGCGCCGATCGCCCATGAAGTGCTGAGGCGCGCAGTACCGGACCCGGCGCGTCGGCCTGTGATTCATGTGAGCTGATCGATTTCAGCCCTCGTTCGCGAAGGGGCTGCGCTTCAGAGCGTAATCCACCGCCTCTTTCGGAACGCTGAATGAGGCCATTGCGCCGTTGCCCATAAACCCGATATCCTTCACGCCGGCCGGGCTCGTGTAATACGCGTCCACCACCATGTTTCGGAGCCACGTCCAGAAGTTCCGCCCGCCCGCGGTTTCGGGTGTATAGTTCTTCCGATATGCCAGCTTATCCAGCACTTCAGTTTGCTGCCCCGGTTTGGCGGTCAAAAAATCCGAGCCGTACGTGCGCTGCATATAATCGTCCAGCCAGCCAAACCCGCCATTAAAAATGGCAGCCAGTTCGCCGTTGCGGCTGCTGAGAAAATCGATGAACTCCGGCGCGCCCGCGTCCGAAGCTCCTCCCGAATTTGCGTCCGCCGGAATCACCGTATCGGCCAGCTTCTTGAGCGTCAGGTAATTGTGCTTCGTAAAGCACAAGGGCTGATAATTCGGCCCCTTGCTCAGCGATTTCACATCGGCGAGCGCCATATGAACATGCTGGGCGAGGGCGGGGGAGAGCACCCCCGAACCCGCGCCTGTCAACACTATTGAAGTGCCGAGGATGCGGAATAAATCCCGCCGGCTTACGTCATCCAAATGGTTTTCCATTACAGATTCCCCTTCTTCATTTCACCTGCAAGATGCTCGGCCGCCCGCCAGGCATTGGCAACAATCGTCAGCGTCACGTTCTTATCCGGATTTCCATTAAATGGTGCGGCATCCGCCACAAAGAGATTGTCCACTTCGTGCGCCTGCGACCACTTGTTTAACACGCTGGTCTTCGGATCGTCACCCATCCGCACCGTGCCCGCCTCGTGGATGATCTCGCCACCCACGGAAACCGCGCTGGCCGCGCGTTCCGGCAATTCCCGGCTGGTTACCCTGCCGCCCATCGCGGAGATCAAATCGCTGAAGGTCTTATGCATGTGCTTCACCATGTTGACCTCATGCTCGCTCCAGCGGAAGTGGAATTTCAGCACGGGTATGCCCCACTGATCCACCTGTACCGGATCGATCTCGCAGAACGAATGCTCGTTGGGAATCATCTCGCCGCGTCCCGCAAAGCTCACCGTGCTGCCGTAATACCTGCGGATGTCGTCCTTCAGTTTCGTCCCGTAACCTTCGGCGTTCGCCGCCACGCCGCGGAACGACCCGATCTGCGGCATTCCAAAGCCACCGCCGATCTCAATGTGATAACCGCGCGGGAAGTCCTTGTTCTTCTTATCGAGTTCCCACCAGGGCGTATAAACGTGCATGCCGCCGATGCCATCGCAATTGTGCCGCGGCAGCCCTTCGAGCGCGGGCACAATCCCGCTCACCGCGTGGCCAACCGTATCCGTAAGATTTCGGCCTACCTGCCCGGAACTATTTCCAAGACCTCCAGGAAATTTTGTCGATTTCGAATTCAGCAACAGCCGCGCCGATTCGCACGCGCTCGCCGCCACAACCACAGTACGGCAGCGGATCGTCTTCTCGGTTCGCGTTGCCTTATCCACGTAAGAAACCGCCTTCACGCGGCCTTTGTCATCCACCAACAACTCGCGCGCCATCGCATTCGTGATGATGTTCAAATGCCCTGTCTTCATGGCCGGAAAAATCATCGCCTGGCTCGAAGTAAACGCGGACGCCGTCTGACACCCGCGCCCGCACTGCCCGCAGTAGTGGCAGGCGGCGCGACCGTTCAACGGCTTGGTTAACATCGCCATGCGCGATGGAATTACCGGGATGTTCAGCTTTTTGCCCGCATGCATCACCAGGGTTTCGTGTACGCGCGGCGGCACTGGCGGAAGAAACTTTCCGTCGGGCGCGGAACGCAGGCCCTCAAGCGTTCCCGTGACTCCGATAAACTCTTCGGCCTTGTCGTAATACGGGGCCATATCGTTATAGGTGATCGGCCAGTCGTACCCAAGCCCGTCGAACTGATACGGCTTGAAATCGTAATCGGCGAACCTCAGCGTGATGCGCCCGTAATGGTTGGTTCGGCCACCCATTATGCGGGACCGGAACCACTTGAAATCCTGACCTTCCGCAACCGTGAACGGCTCTCCGGGTATGTTCCAGTAACCGTTCGGCGCGAGGAAATAGCCAAACGGATAGATGTCTTTGCCGAAATAATTTTCGGCATTCGGCCCCACCCCGCGATGGTCCACTTCCCAGGGCCACATATGCTCCTTGAAGTCCTTCGCCGGGTTGAGCATGGGCCCGGCTTCAATAAGGGTCACATTGATACCCATGTCCGTGAGTACCTTCACCGTGGTGCCGCCACCGGCGCCGGATCCGATCACGACAACATCATGTACTTCGGGTGACCGCTGAACCTGCAACATGCTAAAAGACTATCACCGGACGCAGTGTGCGAGAGGGTGCCACGTGCATCTCTGGTCCGCAAAAGCATTGCGGCAAACGAGGTGCGCGCCAACGCGCGGCAGCAGTGACATAGCGGCTCGGAAATTCGTTTGCCTCATCGTTTCTTGTATTGATCGGTACGGTTCAATGGCCTCATTTTCAAAAAATTGTGCCATCCGGCACGGCACAAAAATTCTCATCTTACGCACTATTGCGGCAAGCAACAGATTTAACGTGAAGAGGCCATTTTAACCGTGATTGCGCCACCTGAAAGGAATCATCGGAATGCTGTAATAGTCAGTATATTCATGCCTCGAATGGCCCAGTTCGTATTAGCGCTGCTGGTTGGCCTGGCTCTTCTGACCTGGGCCGCTTCGGCTGTCGTGCAGACCACCGCGCGCGAGTGGTTCGAACGCGATGTAAACTCGCGGGCACAAATAATTCTTGTAGGAGCGAGCAAGTCTCTTGCGCACGTGTGGGAAGGCGATTCGAGCGAGCTGCAGAAGGAACTGAATACTCTCGGGCGCGACGAACACGTAATGGGCGTTCTGGTTTGCAACGCCGATTTCACTTCCCGGTTAAGTTCCCCCGGGTTTCCCGACGACTTTAATTGCCCGGCGCTCGGGAGTCGCGCGCGTGTCCCGTCAAATCCCGCCAGGCTGCGCGAATGGAGCACTGTCGCGACGCTCCCTTTCGGTCCCGTCCACGTAGGCGTCAGGCCAATTGTGGTCCGGGACGAGCAGGTTGGCTTTGTCGTGCTGCTGCACGATCTCAGCTACATTAAGCAACGGGAAGCGCAGGCGCAGACCTTCCTGCTGTTTGCCTTCGGTGTGCTGGCGGTGATGGCGTTCGGCGTGCCGATGTTCGCGGCGAAATGGGCGCGCTACGGCTGGAGCACCGAACTTCGCAGAATGCTGCGCGGCGATTCGGCGGTGCAGAAACGCGAATTTCAGCCCATCCTCAGCGATGTTCGCGAACTGGTGGGGCGCATGGCCAACGAGAGAGAAGATTCGCCCGGCCAGTGGACCGCCGAACGCCTGAAGCAAGCGCTCAACCGGCACCTGCATGGCGAGAAGATCGTGATTCTTTCGAACCGCGAACCGTACGTGCATCAGCGGACGGCGGATGGCGGCATCGAAGTCCAGCACCCCGCGAGCGGCCTGGTTACGGCGCTTGAGCCTGTGATGCGCGCCTGTTCCGGCGTGTGGATCGCCCACGGCAGCGGCAGCGCCGACCGCGAGACAGTCGATCGTAACGATCACGTCCGCGTGCCCCCCGGCGAAGAGTCTTATCACATCCGCCGCGTGTGGCTCACCGAAGAAGAACAAAACGGCTATTACTACGGCTTCTCGAATGAAGGCCTGTGGCCGCTGTGCCATGTGGCCCATGCGCGACCGCTGTTCCGGGCGGACGACTGGAGACAATATCGCGCCGTCAACCAACTGTTCGCCGATGCGGTTTGCGAAGAAGTCGATTCCGAAGATCCCATAATCCTCGTGCAGGATTATCATTTCGCGCTGGCGCCCGCGATGATCCGAAGGCGTCTGCCCGCCGCAACCGTTATCGTGTTTTGGCACATTCCGTGGCCCAACGCGGAACGCATGGGAATTTGCCCATGGCGCGACGAACTGCTGGAAGGCTTACTGGGCAGCAGCATCGTCGGGTTTCATACCCAATTGAACTGCAACAACTTTCTGGATTCCGTGGACCGCTACCTGGAAACGCGCATCGATCGTGAGAACAATGCGATTGTGCGGAGCGGCCATCGCACGCTGGTTCGCCCCTATCCGATCTCGCTCGAGTGGCCTGTTCACTGGGCCGATGAGGCGCGGAGCCCTGAGGAGTGCCGGTTACAGGTATGGCGTGAGTTCGGGCTCAAGCCTGGAGCGCTTTTGGGAGTGGGAGTCGATCGCCTCGATTACACAAAAGGAATCGAGGAGCGGCTGCTGGCCGTGGAGCGCCTTCTCGAACATCATCCCGAATTTCGCGGGAAGTTCAGCTTTGCCCAATTGGCCGCGCCCAGCCGAACCAGGATCGAGCGGTACCAAAAACTGAATGAACTCGTGGAAACGGTGGCAGCCCGAATCAACGACCGCTTCGGTTCGCGTGATTATCAGCCCATCATTCTGCTTCGCTCCCATCACGAACCCGCGGAGGTGTATCGGTTCTACAGGGCCGCCGACGTTTGCTACGTCAGCAGTTTGCATGACGGCATGAACCTGGTGGCCAAGGAATTCGTTGCCGCCCGAACGGATCTCAGAGGCGTACTGGTGCTCAGCGAATTCACGGGCGCTGCCCGCGAACTCACAGAGGCGCTTATTGTCAATCCGTACGATCTGGATGACAGCAGTGAAGCGCTTGCCGCGGCGCTCAACATGCCACTTGACGAGCAGCGGGATCGTATGCGCTCCATGCGATCGCTTTTGGCGCAGTTCAACGTCTACCGCTGGGCGGGGAAGATGCTGGTGGACGCGGCGCGGGTGCGCAATCAGGATCGGGTGTCTGGACGTTTGGCGTCTCGTTCCACCGTGGGCGCGTCGCTTTAAGATGCGTTATCTTCTCTCCCGTGCCTCAAAGCCTGTTCTGAAGCAGCTGGCAAGGGAGCGGACGCTTTGCGCGTTCGACTTCGACGGAACCCTGGCGCCGATCGTTGAACATCCCGCGCAGGCCGGGTTACCGGACCGTACGCGAGAGTTATTGCGAAAGGTTACAGCGCTCTATCCGTGCGTCATTCTCTCAGGGCGCTCAAGAGCTGACCTCTGCCCGAAAGTGGGCGGCATCGGCTTCCGGCGAGTAATCGGCAACCATGGCGCGGAAACGGAATCCGGCACACAAACGGGCCGAGGCCAGATATCGAAATGGAAGGCCGCCATCGAACCCGGGCTTCGCGCCATACCCGGCGTGTGGGTGGAAGATAAGAACCTGTCGTTGGCCGTCCACTACCGCCGGTCCCTCAAAAAATCGGAAGCCCGGCATCGCATTATCCAGGCAACGGCCAATCTGGAGGGGGTTCGCGTATTCGGGGGCAAGGAAGTGGTGAATCTCGTAATCGGCGGTGCTCCCAACAAGGGACAAGCTCTGGCCGCCGAACGCGACCGGCTGCATTGCGCGTGGGTGCTCTATGTGGGCGACGACGAAAATGACGAAGACGCGTTCGCGCTGGAAGGCAATCTTATACCTGTGAGGATTGGGCGGAAACGTCGATCGGGCGCGCGATACTATTTGCGCACCCAGGCTGAAATCGATAAACTTCTCGAACTGCTCGTGATGTTTCGCCAACCAGACTAACCTTTCGGCGCGCGCCGTCATGAGATGCTCTGGAAATGTCGATGCTGTCGCGCACAGTAACCCGCAACGCAGGCCTGACAGCCTGGGCCGATTCTCTCCGCGCAGATGTGGTTTTCGGTTGGCGGCAACTGAAGAAGCGAAAACTGACTTCCATAGTTGCTATCCTCTCGCTCGGCATCGCCCTTGGCGCCTGCGCCACCGTTTTCCGCCTCGCCGACGCGCTGTTTCTGCGGCCTTTACCAATTAGCAATCCCCAAAACGTCTACGAACTCGCCCACCCAAATGGCCAGGACTTTTGGGAACATACCCGCTTCGTGCCACTGCGGGACTCGCTTGCGAGCACAGGCCGGGCGAACAATGCCGAACTCATCGCTGTCTCCGGGCCGGAACAAACGGATGTTGCATACCCGGCTCAGCCGCAAATGGAAAAAGCGTATGTCCAATATGTCTCCGGCTGGATGTTCGAATCGTTCGGGCTCCGTCCGGCACGGGGTCGTGAGCTGAACGCCGACGATGATTTCCACCCCGTTGCGGTTCTCTCTTTCGATCTCTGGACCCGCCGCTTTGGGCGCGATCCGAAGGTAGTCGGATCCACTGCTGCTCTTACCTCTAAATACGGCATGGGCAGCACTCTTTTCGAAATCGTGGGGATTGCCCCTGAAGGCTTCAGTGGCACCGAACCGGGTAGTTCAACCGATATCTTCGTGCCCGCTACGATGCATCCGCTGGTGAATCTTCCGGTGGCGCAAATCTTTCGAATTTTCGTGCGAGTGCCCCCCGCCTTTGCGCCTGAAGCTGTGCGCGACCGGTTGACCGCGGCACTGCGGACAATCGACCTGGCGCGGGCAAAGCAGCTTTCCAATCGGCCGAACAGCGAGCCGCTGGTCATGGAACCAGCCGGCGCCGGCATCTCGGGATTGCAAAAGAAATACCGCCAGTCACTTGCGGCTCTCGGCATTCTGGTGGGTCTGGTGCTGTTGATCGCGATTGTGAATGTAGCCAATCTGATGTCCGCGCAGGCGGCTGCCCGCACACGCGAGATGGCGCTGCGGATATCTATAGGCGCGGGTCGCATTCGCCTGATTCAACTCGTCGTCGTGCAAGGCGCAATCGTCGCCTGCTTGGCGGCCGCGGTCGGCTCGCTCCTGGCATGGTGGGCCGCCCCGTTCGTAGTGGAGCGAATCAATCCGCCCGACAATCCCGCACACCTTGCACTTTCGCCCGACTGGCGCCTTTTCGTGTTCGGTCTCGCACTGACGTCCGCGGCCACGCTGCTGTTCGGGTTGTTACCGGCGCTTCGCATATCTGGCGTGAAGCCCGCCAGCGCACTCAAGGGCGGGGAAAATCCTCGATCCATCGGCAGACTTATTCACGGGTTGATCGCCGCGCAAGTGGCCTTTTCCTTTTTTGTGCTTTTTATCGCCGGGCTCTTTGCCGCCACCTTCCATCGCTTATCGCATCAACCTTTGGGCTTCCGTTCCGACGGGCTGTTCGCCCTTGACACGGTCACCCCGCGCGATGAGCCTCCGTCGGCCTGGCAGCAGGTTGCGCAACATCTGCGCACCGTGCCCGGCGTCGAAGCCGCCGCGCTCTCGGAGTGGCCTCTGCTTGATGGCCATGGATTTCGATTCAACGACGTTTCCATAGAGGGCGCCCCTCCCGACGAAACCAATGTCCGCTTTCTGCTCGTCTCGCCGGGCTGGGTCGATGCCATGAAGATTCCCTTGATCGGTGGGCGGGATTTCCGGCCAAATGAGACAAGGGTCGCAATCGTAAATCAGGCGTTTGCGGCCAAATTCTTTCCCGGTCAAAGCCCGCTTGGACGGAATTTCGAAGCAAAGCCGGGCGGCGACTGGGGACGTCGTTTTCAAATCGTGGCTGTCGTCGGGGACACGCGCTATCGTCTGGTCCGCGACCCCATTGCGCCCATCGCGTATGTTCCCTACAACTCGCCGTGGCATGCGGAGACGTTGCTTGTAAGAACCTCCATCTCTAACCCCCCTTGCGCTTTTGCGGGTGCTTCCAACGGAAGTTTCCCGTGCCAAACCAGGCTTTCGCGTCACCGGCATTCGCACACAAGAGGGAATGTTGCAGGCTCAGACCGTGCGTGAGCGCCTGCTCGCCATGCTGGCGGTCTTCTTCGGAATGTGCGCTCTTTTGCTTGCGGGTATCGGGCTCTACGGTGTGCTCGATTACTCAGTCTTCCAGCGGCGGCGCGAGATTGGTATCCGAAGGGCCATCGGGGCCCCGGCGGGCAACATCGCGCGGTTGGTCACGCTGCGGGTCTCGGGAATGATAGTCGCCGGCGCGCTTGCCGGGGTCGCCTTCGGGCTGGCCTGCGCAAAATATATCCAGTCCCTTCTCTACCAGGTCGAGCCGAGCGATTGGAGTTCGATCGCCTTTCCGTTGGTGGCCATTCTGGCGGTCGGGCTTATTGCCGCCGTTCCGGCGCTAATTCGCGCGATCGGAATCGACCCGGCCACAGTGCTCCGCGCGGAATAGGCTGTCGTTATCTTAATTGAGTTATCCGAATGAGTTACACGGATGAGTTGTGCGCGATGAGTGCTTAGCTGACCGTTGACGCAAAGAAGTCCGAAGGGCCATCGGACTCGGGGAACATTCTGAATCGCCAAACAGTCTACAAGTCGAATTCGTTTTCAAGACCGCGAACTTTATTTCATCGCGCGCGTATAACTCATCGTCCGCCGCCGTGAGAGGCGGCCATACTGAGCGCGAGTACGCACACCTGTGCTTGTGTTTCATACATGGGATGTCCGAAAACGGGCATTTGTTGAAGATTAGTGTGCGGTGTTGGGATTGCCGGTTCAGTTAGACGTCGTAAGTCGATATTTGTAGTTACAAAACGTGAGAAAAAGAAAAAAAGTTCTGGCCCGGTAATAAACACTTTCTTATTCGGTTCGTCTTAATGACAAGAATGAAGACTTTCGCGATCCTCCTGATGTCGTTCACTCTCCGTATCTTCGCGCAGACTCCGGCGCCAAAGTCCGTGCTTGGCACTGTTTTATCCGTTCGCGCGGTCTCCGCGGAAATTGAGGTAAAGCCCGAAACCGGTGACTCCGTCCTCATCAGGATCAGTTCAGCGACACTGGCGAAAAAGGTTGCGCCGGGCCAAACAGATCTGAGTAAAGCCGAGTCCATAGCCGTGACAGACGTGATCGTGGGCGATCGCGTACTCGTCACAATGGGGGCTCCCGATCCCGCTGAAGCCCGGCGCATCATTGTGATCCCCGCGAGCGATCTGGTGAGGCGGGATGCCGCGGATAAAGCGGATTGGCAGAAGCGTGGCGTCTCCGGAGTAGTAACAGCCGTAAACGGTGCTGAGGTGACGGTTGAAGCTCGCTCGCTCGGTGGCGCGGCAAAATTCACCGTCGTTACCGGACCCAAAACCACTTACAAACGCTACGCCTCCGATTCAATTCGTTTCGCCGATGCGAAAAATAGCGGTCTAACCGAGATAACCGTTGGCGATCAGCTCAGAGCACGGGGGCAAAAGAACCCTGACGGCACAAAGATAGACGCGGAGGATGTCGTTTTCGGAACCTTCCTGAGCCGCGCCGGAACGATCACCGCTGTTAATCCAGCTGCTCGCGAAATCACTCTCAAGGATCTGGCAAATAACAAGCCGCTCACGGTGAAATTCCTGGCCGACTCGCAAATCAAACGTATGCCCGAGATGGCCGCGGGCGGGCGAGGCGGCACGCCGCCTAACGGCCCCGGCCCGTCTCCGCAACAACCTCCACCCGCGCCTGCACAGGGGCGAGGCTCCGGACCCTCTGCCGGGGCCGCTCCGGGGCGCGGGCCGGGGCGCGGCGCAGCCACCGATATAGGGCAGATGCTCGAATCGCTTCCTGCTCTGAAGTTCGAAGATTTGAAAAACGGCGAAATTGTGGTCGTATCGGCAATTCGCGGCGCGCGCCCCGATCAGATAACAGCCATTACATTCCTGGCCAACGCGGAGGTGCTCGTTCAGCTTGCGATGCAGGCCCGCGGTGTTGGCGCTAACGGCCCCGCGCCAAGTCTGGCGGGCTTGGCCGGCAGCATTTCGAGCGTTCCTTAATTCGGGATTCATAACCGCCGGACCACGCGGCTCCGGTTACGTCAACCTCTAAAAAATCCGGGTGACCGGTTGAAAGAAAGTGAGTTCTCAAATGACGCTCATGCGAATGAGGCGCTGCAAAGCTGTGTCTCTGTTGCTGCTGATCCTCTCCATGGTCCCCGCCTTCATGTCGTCGGCGCTGGGCCAGACGCAATTACCCGGTTTGCACGGCACGGTCACGGACCCATCGGGCGCAAGTGTCCCCGCGGCGATCGTTCAGGTGATCGGCCCGAAGGGTGAGCACCGGCAGTCCACTCAGGCGGACGGGCAGTACGCCTTCAGCCCCTTGCCGGCCGGCAAATACCGTGTGCGATTCATTGCAAAAGGTTTCTCCGTCGGAGAGAAGCAGAGCGTGGATATCAGCGCTCCCGTGAGTCTTGACTATCAGTTTTCGATTGAGGCAAATGCCCAGGTCATCAACGTTGAAGACGAAGCCAACAGCGTGAGTACAGACCCTGCGCAGAATGGCGCGGCGATTGTAATCGGCCAAAATCAACTCGACGCGCTTTCCGACGATCCGGATGTGCTGCAGCAGCAATTGCTGGCACTGGCCGGACCCGGCGCGGGGCCTAACGGCGGTGGAATCTATGTCGATGGCTTCAGCGGCGCCCAGTTGCCTCCCAAAGCGTCCATCCAGGAGATTCGCATCAACTCAAATCCGTACTCGCCGGAAAATGAATATCCCGGCGGATCGGGAATTCAAATCATCACGAAGCCCGGAACCAGCACTCTGCACGGCAATGTGTTTGGGATGTATAACAAGGAAGCGCTCAACTCGCGCAGCCCTCTGCTCACGCAGTCTAAGCGGCCTCAATTCAAACAGGAGCGCATCTTTGGCAACCTGTCAGGGCTTATCAAAAAAGATAAGGCCTCATGGACCCTCAACGTCACCGCGCGTAATGCGACCACAGAGAATTCCTTCATCTACGCGACCATTCTTGACGCTAACCTGAACCCGGTACCGGTGAACCAGACAATACTAAGTCCGCGCGGGAATTACAATTTCCAGCCCAGAATCGATTATGCGATTACCAAAACAAACTCACTCACGGTAAGTTACTTCAACGGTCATAATCATGCCGAAAATCAGGGCGTCGGTGACTATTCGCTTGCCTCCCGCGCTTACAAGAACCACGGTCGCAACGATCAGTTACAGGTGTCCGACACCACGATCCTGAGCTCTCACATGGTCAGCGACACAAGGTTCCAGTTCTTTCGCGGCGTGAACGATAATGTGGGCGATAACAGCACGCCGTCCATAGTGGTTCCCGGTGCGTTCATTGGCGGCGGCGCGCAGATAGGCACCTCTGGCACCACCACCAGCAGCTTCGAGCTGAACAGCACCACCAGCTATGGCTACAAGACGCATACCTTCCGTTGGGGCGGCCGGCTGCGGGAAGCCATTGTCGATAACACGTCGGTAATTAACTTCGGCGGAACTTACACGTTTCAGGGCGGTTCCGGCCCGGCACTCGATGCCGAAAATCAAGTCGTTCCCGGTACCTCTGTAACTTTGACGGCCTTCGACGTCTACAGGCGCACTCTGCTGTTTCAGCGCCAGGGCTTGAGTGATGCCGATATCCGCGCGAATGGCGGCGGCGCGTATCAGTTCAGTCTCGCGGCGGGCCAGCCCACCATTCGGGTAAAGCAGTTTGACGCGGGTCTTTTCGTCGTCGACGACTGGCGGGCGCGACCCACCGTGACATTCAGTTATGGACTCCGGTACGAAGGTCAAAGCAACATTTCAGATCATGCCGATTGGGCGCCGCGCGTTGCCGTGGCATGGAATGTGGGCACAAAGAAAGGAAAGCCCGGAAAAACCGTGCTCAGAGCGGGCGCCGGGGGCTTCTACAGCCGAACTCAAACCACCGTCACCCAGAACGCCCTCCGATTCAACGGCGTCACGCAACAATCGTTCGTGGTTTTTGCTCCGGCGTTTTTCCCCGCCATTCCTTCCGTGAGCTCGCTAATATCTGCGAAGCTCCCTCAGCAGATACAGATTGTCGATGCGCATCTTCAATCTCCCCAGATCTGGCAGGTCAGCGTCGGCGTAGACCGGCAGATTGGCAAAATGATGCGGATCAGCGCGAATTACAACGAGAGCCGCGGCATTCATTTGCAGCGCCCGGTCGACATCAACGCGCCGGTTAACGGGGCTTTTCCGTTCGGCGATCCGCAAATTCGCCTGCTTACGGAAGCGAGCGGTTTCAGCCGGACCCACCAACTGACCGTTACGCCGTCTCTCAATTACAAGAAGACGTTCATCGCCGGTTTCTACACGCTGTCATACGGTAAGAATGACTCGGAAGGACAACCTGCCAATCCGTACAATCTGCGCGCCGAATGGGGACCCTCCATGTTTGCCGATATACGTCACCGCGCATTCATCATTCTCAACACGCCGCTGCCGACCAAACACCTCTCGAAGTTCTCACTGTCGACCCAGATCCAGCTTCAAAGCGGGACGCCTTACAACATAACCAGCGGGCGCGATCTGAATGGCGACTCTTTCATCACGGAAAGGCCAGGTCTCATGCCCGGCGCAGCCTCGGCCTCATGCGCGGGCGCCACGCTGATCTACAAGCCCGGGTTCGGGTGCTTTAACCTTGCGCCTGCGCCAGGAACCTCCATAGGGAGAAATTTCGGACGCGGGCCGAGCCAGTCATCGATAGCCTATGCGTCGCTGTCGCGCACCTGGGTGCTTAATCCGACCAAAGAAGTGGCCGGTAAAGAGGCAATGATCACTGTGCCGGGTCCGGGCGGAACCAGCGTGCAGGTGCCCGCCTCCATGATGAACATGGGCGCTTCCGGCACTGGAAAGCGCAAATACAACCTTACGTTCAGCATCAATGCGCAAAATCCGCTGAACCACACCACCTACACGGCCCCCGGAGGAGATCTTTCGTCTCCCTATTTCGGAGTTTTCAGAAGCAACTCATTCGCAGCCACCTGGAACCGGCAGGTATCGATGCAGCTGCGGCTTGCATTCTGAAACGGTACCTTTCAGAACCACTCCTGTCGGCCCCTAATTCACCCAGGGGCCGCGGTTCGAATCGTGCTTTTTCATATATACCTGAAACTTCTTCTTGGCCCGCTGCAGCTTGTACTCTTTCCAGCGGCGCCTGAGGTCCAGGCGAAAGCCGGGCGACGAAGCTGCCACGCGCCGGCGGCCAAACTGCGTCCGAATATAAATATACCCGAAGATCATGCCGCCCATGTGCGCCAGGTTACTAACGGTGCTGCCGCGCTGAAATGAGAATACGAAGGCAATGCCGCCAAACAGCATCACCATGTATTTCGCCTTCATCGGAAACAGGAAGGCCACCAGGATCTCCTGATCCGGAAACAACATCCCGAAGGCGAGCAACAGGCCGTAAATCGCGCCAGAAGCTCCCAGAACCGCTACATTCGGGTTGCCTGCCGCAAGGTTCGCGAGCACCACGCACACACCCGCGCCTGCGCCGCAGAGAAAGTAGTACTGAACGAACCGCTTAGTCCCCCACGTTTGCTCAATTGGGGCGCCAAACATCCAGAGCCCCAGCATGTTGAACAGAATGTGGCTCGGGCCGCCCAAATCGTGCAGAAACATGTACGTGACAAGCTGCCAAATCTTGCCGCGGACCACGTCGGCGGGAATAAGCCTGAAGCTGAGAAAAATCGGGCTTTCCTGAATGAGGGAGCCGAAATAATAGACCAGATAAACCGCGACATTCGCGATAATCAGCCATTTCACACCGCTGGGAAAAGATGAGTAGAAGAGCGAACTGCGACTTCGGTAACGAGTGTCGTAGCGCATGAGGATCGTCCGGGATTACTGGTGCAAGAATAGCAGACAACTCGCCAAACCAAGTTGGCCCGAGATACCAATGTGATGAAACGAACCCATGCCGTTAGCTTGGCGAAGCCGAGTCAAGCCTTGGCCGTTACGCCATCGGAAACCGGCGTTTCGGAAACAATTTCCGATTCAGCAATGTTTTTTCTGGCTGTGTGGGCGTAGCGATTAAGCCACCACGCAATGTATTGCGTGCCTACAGCGGCAAAAAGCCAAACTTGCCAGTGGGATAGAAGCCCGTCCGCAAAAACGAACCCGCCGGCCAGATCCACATCTTCCGCAAGCCGCCAAAAGCCGAGAGATGCGAAACACACCGCCACCAGAGTCAGCAGGCTGGCAGCGAGAATAGCGATTCGGCCGTTTTTCCCCTTCCGTCGGGTCACCACCGGTCCGCGCCCGAATCGGATCTTCACCACCATAAATGCGGTCTTCGTCTCCACTATACCGTGTTTAGTGGCTTTAACCTAAGCCCCGTTACCGTGAAAAACCCAATTTCGCGGGGGAAGTTTCGCGGTCGCCCGAAAAGTGTTTGAATTAGGTATAAACACCACACAGGCCCTGCCTGATTGCGGCCTTACGCCATGGCAAGCCGGATCTCAACTTCCAGCCCCGAAGGTTGCCGATTCCGGCAGCGAACGGAGCCCCTGCATGACTCCACGCAGCTTTTCACGATGGCGAGCCCCAGGCCCGAACCGCCATATTCACGGTTCCTCGACGCCTCTACGCGATAGAACGGCGTAAAGATTCGATCAAGCTCCTCCACAGGCAGGCCAGGCCAGTACCTGAATCAGACACGGCGATTACGGCTTGCCGATGTTCGCGGCGGGCCGAGACCGTGATCGGACCGGCTGTCCCGGCGTACCGGACGGCGTTCCTCACCAGATTCGAAAGAGCGCGCAGCAGGTATTCTTTGTCTGCCAGAACCATCAGCGGCTCGCCAATCGCAACGTGAATCGCTCCGTAAATCGACTGGCCGCTTCCACCTTCCCTTTCGACGGCCTGACGAGCGACCTCCGCCACATCTACCGGCTCGAGATCCCGCTCTTTTCTCTGAATGCCGGCCTTCGAGAATGACAGCAGCTCCTCCACTAAAGTGGACATCTGTCGCATTTCATCCTGCACATCTTCAAGAGCCGGCCGTACATCCCCGTTCGTCTGTTGTTCCAGGATGCCGAGGCCGAACTGCATCCGCGCAATCGGCGCGCACAGTTCGTGGGCGATATCTCCCAGGAATCGCTTTTGTCCCGTTACGAAGCCGGAGAGCCGGGCGGCCATGCGATTGATAGCGACGGACAGTTCACCCAATTCGTCTGCGCGATTTTCATCAAGGTGACGATCGAAGTTGCCTTTCTCAATCTCGCCCGTTGCCTTCGTAATTTTCGAGATCGTGCTTGTGAGGCCCCGAACAAATGGCAGCCAGCAAAGAAGAAAGACGCCAATCACGGCGGCAAGGGCGGCCAGCCACGGTTTGAAATCGAAGAACAGCGGCGTTCCATAAAACGATTTCGCCGCAAGGATGAGCGTGCCCCGGATCGCTTCCTCTCCGCCGGGTTCCGTTACGGGAATGCGTGTTCCCACCCAGAAGAGATCGCCCGCGGATAGCTGGAAGGTTTGACGGGCGATTTGCCCGCCCGGTCCTGGCCCGCGTCCCGCCCCGCGGCGCAAAGCAGGCGGAACGCGCGGTTCTCGCGGCGGCGGTCTGCGCCGGCCTTGCGGAGGGCCCTCTCTCGCTCCGCCTCGCAGCGATTCCAATACTTCCGAAGGCAGCCGCACAGGGCGCCCTGCGAGCTGCGGTCCGGTGTTATCGAACAGGAAAAAATCAACACCGTATTCCGCCGCGTAACGGCCCATCAAAGTGGTGCGCTGTCCGACGGGTGTCTTCCCCAGATCGAATGCGACCGATGCGCCGACATCTTCCAGCCGGTCCCTCACCGGCGCCAGCAGAAACGAGCCGAATTCCAGATGCAGCTGATACCGCGCGAACAACAGAAATACCGCCAGCAGAAGAGCGACATTGACAAGCGCCAGCAGGAATATGCGGCGCGGGAGCGAGAGGCTCTTCATAGCTCGGCGGCCACTCCCGCTTTCAGCATCATATAGCCGACCCCGCGAATTGTCTGGATCAGGCGCGGAGTCCTGGGGTCGTCGCCAAGCTTCTTTCTGATGGACGAAATATGAACGTCGATGGAGCGATCGAACGCTTCGAAATCCCTCTCCGCCACTTCGAGCAGCAGGCGTTCACGCGTCTTCACGCGCCCCGCCGCGCGGGCGAGACTGAGCAGCAGATCGAATTCCACCGCAGTCAATGAGAGGATCGCGCCGGCGAGGCGGACCTCGTGCGATTCGGGGTCGACACGGAGTTCGCCGACCACCACGGCGCTGCTCTCCTGTTCGTTTCCGCGAGCCGCCGTAAATCGCGAGCGGCGAATGACGGCGCGAAGCCTGGCCAGCAGTTCCCGAGTGGAAAACGTCTTGGGCAGATAATCGTCCGCGCCAATTTCCAGGCCGACGATACGGTCAGACTCTTCGCCAAGCCCCGTCAGCATCAGTACCGGAACATCGGACTTGGCGCGCAGCCGTTTCAGCACTTCGAAACCATCGAAGCCAGGCAGCATCACATCCAGCGCCATCGACAGCCCGTCGGGGCCGTTGTGAGCGGTTGAAACCGTGTAGCCCATCGGCTCAAGATAACCGCGAACCAACCGGCAGAGTTTCAGGTCATCGTCCACCAGAAGAAGTTTCGTGCCGATCACATTCGTCATCGGGATTCGGGCAAGCCGGAAATCAATTATTAGCCCATTATGCGGCTCGGCTCAAACGATTTACCTAAGCTTTACACTCGAAACAATTCCCATCGCAGAGACTTAACATTCCGCTGTTGTGCCCGGGAACTAACGCTTAGGCCAAACCACTCCCTGATCTTTCTTGCTAACCGCCGCCATTCCCCGATAGTCGAATTTCTGCACGCGCTGCCCCCGGTAAGTCTCGGTCGTAAATACGTTCCCCTTCGAATCGGTGGCAATGCTGTGTACCGCATAAAACTGCCCCGGCTGCCGCCCGCCGTCCCCAAAGGCTGTTAACTCAGTCAAACTCGCGCGTTCAATCACATGGATCTTCATGTTCGATCCATCCGCAAGATACAAATACTTCTGCCGCGGGTCTTTCGAGAACGCCAGATCGAACGCCGAACCATCGCCCAGAGTATTCTTCGCAACGAACATCTCTTTCACAAACGTTCCGTCAGTCTTGAAGACCTGGATGCGATCGTTCGTCCGGTCGCAGACATAAAGCAACCCGTCGTTCGCAAGCGCTACGCAATGAACCGGGTTTCGAAACTGCTGTGCCGGCGGATCGTTCGGATTGTAAGGGGGCAGTTGCCTGTCATCCGGCTTGTGCCCATAAGCGCCCCAATGACGCTTGTACTTACCCGTATCCGCATCGTAAACAATCACGCGCCGGTTGCCATAACCATCCGCGACATAAAGCTCATTGGTTTTCGGGTCCACAAGCGTTTTCGCAGGCAGTCGCAGGTTGTCGGTATCGTTGCTGCCCTTGCTTTGACCCGCCTTGCCAATCTGCATGAGGAACTTGCCCGCCTGCGTGAACTTGAGAACCATGCTGTCGTGAACCGAACCCGCCGCCCCCATTTTGCTTTCATCCGCTCCGCCCACCATCACGGCGCCCGTCCTGCCATTCCCGCCAATCCACACGTTGCCTTTGTAATCGACATCGATACCGTGGTTAGAGGTTGGCCACTCGTACCCTTCGCCCGGACCGCCCCAGCTGGCGATCAAATCGCCGGCTTCATTGAACTCCAGAACCGGAGGCGCGGGAGCGCAGCATTCCGCCGCCGGCGGTTTTGTCGTCGCGTACTGCTCCATGCGCTCGAGCGAGCCCTGACGATGGATGATCCAGATGTGATCGTTCGAATCCACCGTGACACCGATTACCGACCCCACCACCCAATGGTTCGGCAGCGGTTTCGGCCACATCGGATCCACTTCGAATCGCGGCGCCTGCACGCTCGCGGCCTGTGCGGTGGACCAGCGCCGCAGCATCGAAGACCCCATCGCCAATGCGCCCACCGTAGCCAGAAACGTTACAGTTATGAAAGTCTTACGAGCCATGGTGTTTCCCTCTTAATCTTTACCAGGGTAAGCTATCATACTCGGTCTTGCGCTTACTCTCTCCGATATCGCTCGCGTTGCTCGTTCTGCTGTCCGGCCCGGGCGCTGCCGCCGCCCACGATATTCCAGCCGACGTGGCAGTGCATTCCTTCGT
>Ga0105240_10001063_pt1 | contig 48621 bp, 60 predicted proteins | sample KBSC54metaG_FD_80426 | JGI IMG/M metagenome (GOLD analysis project Ga0105240, IMG submission 80426) | Corn rhizosphere microbial communities from Kellogg Biological Station, Michigan, USA - KBS C5-4 metaG | ecosystem: Host-associated > Plants > Roots > Rhizosphere > Soil | place: Michigan, USA... | reverse complement strand
GGTCAACGCCGCCAGGCGTTCCAGCGACAGCGCCAGGTGAGCGCCGCGCTTGGTGGGGGCCAGCGCGTGGATCTCGTCGACGATGACCGTGTCCACCCGGCGCAGCGTCTCGCGCGCGGCGGAACCCAGCATCAGGTACAGCGACTCGGGCGTGGTGATCAGGATGGGCGCGGGGTCACGCAGCAACTCGCGGCGGTCACGGGCCGGCGTGTCGCCCGTGCGCACGGCGATGCGGGGCGCGCGGAACGGCGTCCCCAGCGTCTCCGCGGCGCGCGCGATGCCCGTCAGGGGCGCCCGCAGGTTGCGCTCGATGTCGTAGGCCAGCGCCTTCAACGGCGAGACGTAGATGATGCGGACGCCCGGCTGCGCGGCCGCCGCCTGCTCGCGTCCCAGGCGATCGAGGCACCACAGGAAGGCGGCCAGCGTCTTGCCGCTGCCGGTGGGGGCCAGCAGCAGCGCGTTCTCGCGGGCCGCGATCGCCTTCCAGCCGGCGCTTTGCACGGGCGTGGCGCGGGCGAACGCCCCCTCGAACCAGCGCCGGGTGGCGGGCCCAAAGGCTTGCATTACGTCGGGCGGCGGGGGCGTGGGGGCGGCCGTCCGCGGCTTGTCGTGGGAAGAGGCGATGCCGCAAAGCGTGGCTCGCCGGGGACCGCGAGGCAATCACCCTTGTTCATTCGCGCGGACGTTGGTACGCCGCGAATGGACAATTTGCCGCGTAATACGCGGTCCGGATCAGGTTTCCAATTCGAAAAAACTAATCCGGAACCGCATCGACAGGGGGTTGGCGCCGTCGAGCGCGGCGGCTTTCCCCGAAATCCCGGCCGTCATCTCGGCCGTCGTCCAGGCCCGCGCCGGCCGCGACTGGCGCCGCCAGCTCGCCAGGGTGACGGCCGGTGAGCACTTCGGTCTGGTCGCGGAGCTGCGGGCCGAGGCGGCATGGGTCCTTCGGGGCGTTGGGTACGCGGATGCCGTCGTCGCGAAGGCGCTGGGCGTCAGCGTGGTGTCCATCTGCCGGGGGCGGAAGCGGCTGCGGACGCGCCTGGAAGGGGATGCGCAGCTGCGGGCGTGGTTCGAGGCGATTCTGCCGCCGGCGGGCGCCGAGGTCAGGGCGGTGGCGGCGTGAAGGTCGTGGCGTGGGGGCTGTCGTGATCCAGGGCGACGGCTCCTCGAAGGACTCGGCGATCGTGTACTTCGACAGCGACGGCAACGGTCCGCTGTATCACGTCTGCGCGGACGGCGTGCCGATTCGCATGGACCGGGTCCGCGAATGGCTGGACCGACAGGTGTTGCTCGGCATGTCACGCGAGCACCAGGCGGTGGTCGAGCGGCTGATCGAGGACTTGCGATGAAGCCCTGCGGCTCATTCCCCGTCGGCACCATCGGAGATGACCTGGTGGTCGAACAGGAGTTGCTGGAGGCGCCGATCGACGAGCCGACGCTGCTGGGTGGCTTTCATGGGGGCATCCCGATACGACGGCCATCTCTCGCCGAGCAGCTCGACGCGTGGCACGAGGAGACGTGGAGGGCCGAGGCGTGAGGAGCGCCTCGGTCAAGACGTGGTGGGTCCGCATCTACATGAGCGGCCCCGTCGACGTAGCCAGGCACATCGCCCGTGCGGCATGCCGGGAGAAAGGGCTCTGCGTAACGGTTGATCCGATCCATTTCATCTACACAGGTGGCGAGGAGGCCGGATTTGTCGTCGGCCTGATCGATTACCCGAGGTTCCCGTCGGAACCCGAGGCGATCACGGCCCGGGCGCGGGATCTGATGGCGCTCCTACTGGAAGCGACGTTTCAGGACTCGGCGTTGCTGATGACACCCGACACGACCGAATGGATATCGAAGAGAGGGGGCGCATGAGCGCGACCGTCGAACGTCTTGGCGGACGCCGCGTCGTTGCCTCTGTTTCAGGCGGCAAGGACAGCGCCGCGTTGTCGCTGTGGCTAACCGAGCAGGGCATTGAGCACGACCGGATCTTCCTAGACACGGGCTGGGAGCATCCGGCGACCTACGAGTACCTGCGCGGTGAACTGACGCGCGTCATCGGCCCGATTGTCGAGCTTCGCGGCAAGCGGACCATGGAGGAGGCGATCCGCTGGAAGATGATGTTTCCCTCACGGAAGCGTCGATTTTGCACTGAGGAACTGAAGACGTTTCCGGCGCGCGACTACCTGAACGCGCGTATGGAGGCCGGCGAGGAGGTCGTCAACGCCGTTGGTATCCGCCGCGCCGAATCCGAGAAGCGCAGCAACATGGCCGAGTGGGAGTGGATGGAGGGCTTCGACTGCGAGGTGTGGCGCCCACTGGTGACGTGGACGCTCGACGACGTGGTCGCGATCCACAAGCGCCACGGCCTGAAGCCGAATCCCCTCTATCTCCTGGGAATGGACAGGGTTGGGTGCTGGCCCTGCATCAACTCGAACAAAGGTGAGGTCAGGAAGATCGCCGAGATCGACCCAGGGCGCATCGACACGATTCGCGCCCTGGAGGACGAGGTCGGCATCGGCGCGAAGGTCCGCTACGACGAGCGCGTCGAGCGATTCCGGGCCGGCGGTGCCGACGCGCTGACGAAACGCGAGCGGGCCTTCATGCTGGACGACGCCGGAAATCTGAAGCCATTCAACCGGCCAGCGTTCTTTCAGTCGCCCCTCAAGGCAGAAGGCGGGAAGACGTGGCCGATCGATCGCGTGGTTGAGTGGTCGCGTACCAAGTTCGGCGGGCGCGAGGTCGACGACCAGCTCGACCTCCTGGCCTTCGGCGGCGTCAACGAGGGCTGCATGCGGTGGGGCATGTGCGAGACGAGTCCTCCGGATGGGAGCGAGCGATGACGTTCGCCTTCCCGAAGCCCGAGCGCAAGCAGAAGGAGCGCAAGCCCATGCGCCGCTCGTCGCGGCTCCAGGCGACCCGATGGGGCATCGCCTACAAGCGCCCGCGGCGCCTCACGCCGCGCGATCCGGCCCTGGTGGCTGCGTTCGAGGAGATGAACAAGCTCGGCGGCGACTTCTCCATGAAGACGCGGCCGACCGCTGACGCCGCGTACGTCGAGTGGGTGCATACCCAGGACTGCGCGTTCGCGCGCTACCTGCCCGGACACGTGTGCAGCGGTACGCGGATCGTGATGTGCCACGAGGGCGACGATCCGGGGATGGGTCTGAAGTGCCCCGACGAGCAGGCGTTCCCTGGCTGCGATGGCGGGCATCGGCAGTGGACCGACGCCAGCGGCGAGTTCAAGGACTGGAAGAAGCCGCGGCGTCGTGCGTTCGCGCGGGAGGTCGGCCCAGCCGAGTACGCGCGGTTTCTTTCGAGCGGATCGAGGAGGGGAGCATGACCAACACGAACACGAACGACCCGGGCGAGGCGGCAGTGCCGGCGATTCAGGAGCTTCGGCGGTGCATGAGCGAATGCACGCTCGCGCCGCGGCATGACGGCCCGTGCAACTTCAGCGCATCCGCGGCGAGTGAACAGGCTTCAGGGCTTGGGAACGATGACCTGCGGGAGAAAGCAGTCCCGGGAAACGCCTCCGGGGCTACCGACCAGGAACCCGCCGGGCGACGCGATTTAGCACCGCCCCAGAGCACCGAGGTGCCCGCGCAAGCGGGGGTCGGTCGCCCGGCGGTTGGCGGTGCGCACGGGTCGGGATGCCGTTCGCCGATGCCAGAGGGGTTCCGCCTGGGCCGCGGTTGGCGTCTGTCGACCGGCGACGCGCATTGGCGGTGCACGCACTGCGATGCACGACGATGCTCGTCATACGAGTTGCACGACGGCGAGCATCACATTCCGCTCGACGGGGCGTGCGCTGACTGCGCCGTCACGTGCGGCGCGCTGGTCCCCATCGAGCCCCCCGTAGCGGAGCCCGCGCAGCCGGTGTGCTCGCTTGGGTGCGGGACATCGGAACTGCTTGGCCGAAGCCCTTGCGCTGATTGGGAGGGCAGATGCTTCCGTGGATACGGAAAGTGCTGGTGTACAGAAGCATGCCGGGAGGCGCGGAAACCCATGAACCCGCCCCCCGTCCCGCCCGGCCGTGTCGCCGAAATCGCTGCCGAGGTGGGAGTTGCCGTTGCCGATGCGGCTCGCGAGACGGCCGAGGTCGGGCGCGCGCTGGACGCGCGCGACGAGGCGAATAGCGTCGCCGTCCCGCCCGGCCCGGTGCCGCCCGAGGGGGAGCCGGCGTGCCGCAACTGCCGGGGCGCTGACAAATGCGGGTGCGCGTGCCACCGTTCTCCCGACGGCAAGCACCCGAATCCACGCGTCCCCGCCGCCGCACCCGCGAAGGCGCCGCTGTCTGCCGATGAACTGGCACGCGCCGCAGCGAAGGCTCGTGAGGCGTTGGTCAAATGGGAGGGGCGATGGGAGAAGTGCTGGGAGCATTACATCGTCGCCCTCGCCGACCAGCTCGCCGCCGCCATTCGTGAACGAGACGAGCAGCGGGGGCGGGCCGAGAGGGCGGAGGCCATACTAGCCGACGTTTCGCGGCGCTACGGTTTTGTCAAACAGGAAGCCGATACCCGAGTAGCCGAGGCCTTCCGCGACGGATGGCGCAAGGGGGCGGAGGCGATGCGGGCATTTCTTGGCGATGTCGTCGAGGATTTGAGCTTCTGGCCGCCTCGTGACCGCAAGGCGGAGGTCGCAAGGGTGCTGCGCTTCGCAACGCTCCCCACGTGCCCCGAGGGGCCGCCTGCGACGAAAGGAGACGAGTGATGCAGCGCCATGCGCCAGAGGAATGGACCGATTACGACGACATCCGCGAGGCCGGCGAAGCGCGTTACCAGCGCCAGCAGCTAGACTTCCGAGTCGAGGCGTGGCTACGGCGCGAAGGCTGGAAGCACACCAGCGACACGCCGGGTTGCTTCTGGATGTGGCAGCGCGCGCTGCCCGATGGGCGCGTCGTTCTCGTCGACAGGGCGATGGCGATATCCCTGACGGAGCATTGGCCGGAGGGGCTGCCCGCCGACGCGGGGACGGGCGCCGTCACGAGCGGGGAGGCGGGGACCGAACCGCCTCCGTCCTGGGCGCGAGACCACCGGCAGGACGCCAGGCTGGCCGTTCACGCCGGTTTCAAGGAGACGCCCGTTGGCGCTCCCTCGTGCGCCGAGGTTCCGAACTCGCTGCACCCGGCAACGTCGCACTCGTACCTCTGCGATGCGATGACCGATGTCGTGGTCAAGTCGGTCGAACAGGCAACGTTCGTGCAGTATCGGCGGAACGCTGAGCTGGTCGCTGCGCTGACCAAGGCAGAGCGCGCCCAGGCCGACGCCATCAAGGCGGCCGTCGCGAGCGAGCGGGAGCGGCTTGACCGCGCCTTGGAACTGCTGCACCGCTACGTCGATGGCCTCCCACCGCAGAAGCCGACCAGCATCGACGGGGACACGCAGGCGTTCTTGGCTGAGGTCGACAGCGGCGCCGACGCGCCCGGGGCGGTGAAGGGCGGTGGCAAGTGAACCGTATCGGCGAACTAGTGGCGCTGCTGCTGGCTCCGGTATGCCCGGTCTGCAAGAAGCCAATCACGGACCGCGGGTCACCAGACGCCGTCATTTGCGCGGCTTGCATCGACGCTGCGCTTGCGACGGTGCTGGCGCGACGAACCGCAGAAGAAGCCGCGAAAGCAGCGCCCGGGGCTGACGGCGGCAAGGAGGGGAGATGAGCCGGTCTGGATACTCCGATGAATGGGACAAATCGGTCGCGATGTGGCGCGGGGTCATCGCCAGCGCCTCGCGGGGTAAGCGAGGGCAGCGCTTCTTTCGTGATCTCGTCGCGGCGCTCGACGCGATGCCGGTCAAAGCCCTTGTCGCCGGGGAGTTGCAGACCACCGACGGCGCGGTGTGCGCGCTCGGGGCACTCGGTCGGCACAGAGGGCACGACCTGACGGCGGTCGATACGTATGACCACGACGCCCTCGGGGAGACGTTCGACATCGCTCGGCAGCTCGCCGCCGAAACGATGTACGAGAACGACGAGAGAGCGTGGCAAGAGACGCCAGAGCAGCGGTGGACGCGCGTGCGCAAGTGGGCCGTCAGTCAGATCCGCCCGCCCGCCCAGGCCACCGACACCACGACGCCGCCCGGGGCTGGCGGCGGCGTCGATGCGCCCGGGGCGGTGAAGCCGTGACGTCGAGAGAGTACGCACACGGAGAACGTCGCGAGGGATTCGTCTATTTCGACGAGAACGACAGGGAGTCGCGCCTGGCCCTGATCAAGCAGGCAGCCAAGGACATGAAGTGTCGCAGCGACGACCTTCAGTTGTCGGAACATACAATTACGGACGGCGAGCAGAGGTGGATAGGCATCAGAGTTGACCAGGTCAGGTTCGCAGCGCCCGAGGCTGGCGGCGGCAAGGAGGGGGAACGGTGAGCGCCGGAACGTTCTTGGCGGCTTGGATTTCGGGGACTCTGTTGGGGGCAGCCGTCCACGCGGCGCTGTGGTGGCGCTTCGTGCGTCACCACCCGCCCGCCCAGGCCACCGACACCACGACGCAAGTCGGGAAGGGAGGGGACCATGGGTAAGCGAGACGACTACGCCTCCCGGCTGCTCAAGTACATGGCCGACATGGGCATGCCCGAGGCAATGACCGACCAGGAGCAGAACCAGACAATGCGGCTCGTGGCGCAGTTCGCGGAGAGGGAGCGCCGCCGCATCAGGCGAGCGATTGCGCCCGCGCTTGCGGATGCAACCGCTCAGTCCGGACTCATCGGATGGTCGCCCGGCGCGCTCGATAGAACGAGAGCAGCGCTCGCCGCCATCGACCGCGCCACCCGCACCCCGAAACGGAGGTCCCGCAATGCCCGCTGACCTACCCACCGCCATCGGCGAGGTCGTCCGCGAGCTGCGCGTGGCACGCGGCATCACCGCCCGGGAGCTGGGCCGGCGGGCTGGGCTTGCCCGGGACATCGTCGGCTTGCTGGAACGGAGGCCCGGGAAGCAAGGCGGGTACGTAGCGACCCTGGCGGCTATCGCGGAGGCCCTCGGGATGCGTCCGAGCGAGTTGCTGGCGCTGGCAGAGGCGCGGGTGGCGGCAGCCGGAAAGAAGGCGGCGTGATGGACTACGAGGCGTTCCTAGCACAGAAGCGCTTTGCCGCTCGGCCCGTCGGCATCGATCCGCCCCCGCTGAATGCGAAGCTGTTCCCCTTTCAGGCGGACATCGTGCGATGGGCGCTGCGCCTCGGACGAGCCGCGATCTGGGCCGATTGCGGCCTGGGAAAAACCCTCATGGCGCTGGAGTGGTCGCGCGCCGTCCACGAGCACACGGAGGGCGATGTCCTGATCGCGACGCCCTTGGCCGTGGCGCGGCAGTTCGTCGACGAGGGGGCGAAGTTCGGCATTCAGGTCACCCACTGCCGCACGGCTGCCGACCTGAAGCCCGGCATCAACGTCACCAACTACGAGCGGGTCCACCTATTCGACCCTGGAGACTTCGCCGCGTTCGTTGCCGACGAGGCGAGCGTACTCAAGGACTACACGAGCAAGACGCGCAACCAGCTGATCGAGATGTTCGCGGCGACGCCGTTCCGTCTGGCATGCACGGCGACGCCGGCGCCGAACGATCATATGGAGCTGGGTAACCACGCCGCGTTTTTGGGCGTGATGAGCCGGACGGAGATGCTGTCGATGTTCTTCGTTCATGACGGTGGGTCGACACATGACTGGCGCATCAAGGGGCACGCCCGCGTCGCCTTCTGGCGGTGGGTGGCGTCATGGGCTGCGGCTGTTCGGAGGCCGTCTGATCTCGGCTATCCCGATGGCGATTTCAAGCTGCCACCGCTTGAGGTGACCGAGTCGGTGGTCTCGTCGTCTGACGACTTCCGTCGCACGCAGGGCACGCTGTTCGTTACCGAGGCCCGCGGGCTGTCTGAACAGCGCGACGCCCGCCGGTCGAGCCTGCCCGATCGCGTGAAGGCCGCCGCTGACCTCGTCAACGCCGAGCCGACCGAGCAGTGGCTGGTGTTCTGCGACCTGAACGACGAGAGCAAACAGCTCGCGGCGGCCATCCCGGGCGCAGTCGAGGTCACCGGCAGCGACGACGCCGACGTAAAGGAAGAGCGGATGCTTGGGTTCGCGAGGGGTGAGATCCGCGTGCTGGTGTCGAAGCCGTCCATTTGTGGGCATGGCATGAACTTTCAGAACGCAGCCCGCATGGTCTTCGTCGGGCTGTCGCACAGCTTCGAAGCCTGGTACCAGGCGATCCGCCGCGAGTGGCGCTTCGGCCAGAAGAGGGCGGTCAGGTGCCACGTCATTACGTCCGAGGCCGAAGGCGCCGTCGTCGCGAACCTGAAGCGAAAGCAGGCCGAGGCGGAAGAGATGACCGCCGCGATTGTCGCCGAAATGAAGGACTTCACGTCGCGTGCGCTGTCCGCGACAGCCCGCGATGCCACCACATACGAACCACGACAACCGATGCTGATCCCCGCATGGATCGGCCAGGAGGCTAGCCGCTGATGGAGACGAAAGTTATCGACCAGGCCGAGGGTCAGAGCTGGAAGGTGTTTCACGCTGACTGCATCGAGGTGGCGCGGGCGTTGCCGGCTGACTCGATCCACTACACGATCTTTTCCCCGCCGTTCGCGAGCCTGTACACCTACAGCAACTCGGACCGCGACATGGGCAACGTCAAGGACGGGGCCGAGTTCGCGCGCCAGTTCGGCTACCTGATTCCCGAGTTGCTGCGGGTGACGAAGCCCGGGCGCCTACTGTCGTTTCACTGCATGAACCTGCCGACGTCGAAGGCCCGCGACGGGTTCATCGGCATCGCGGACTTCAGGGGCGAACTGATCCGCATGTTCGTTGACGCCGGCTGGATCTTTCACTCCGAGGTTTGCATCTGGAAGGACCCTGTCACGGCGATGCAGCGGACAAAGGCCCTGGGCTTACTGCACAAGCAGCTCAAAAAGGACTCCTGCATGTCGCGCCAGGGGATCCCGGACTACCTGGTGACGCTGCGGAAGCCGGGCGAGAACCCCGAGCCGGTGACGCACACGAACGAGACGTTCCCGGTGTCGCTCTGGCAGCGATACGCCTCGCCGGTCTGGATGGACATCGACCCGAGCGAGACGCTGCAATACATGAGCGCCCGCGAGCACGACGACGAGCGGCACATCTGCCCCTTGCAGCTGGGGGTCATCCGCCGTGGCCTGGAGCTCTGGACGAACCCCGGCGACACCGTCTTCTCTCCGTTCGCCGGCATCGGGTCGGAGGGATACGTCGCTCTGGAGATGGGTCGGCGCTTTGTGGGCGCCGAGTTGAAGGGCAGTTACTTCGAGCAGCTGCGGCGGAACCTCGCCAGCGCCGGGGCGCAGCTGACGCTCTTCGACGCGATCGGCGCCGGTCAATCGCACGACTCCCAGGAGGTATCCCGATGAACGCGACCGTAGACCGGAACGCCCTCTCCGCCGCGGCCAAACTCGCCAGCGACACGGCCGACCCGAAGTCGCCACAGGAACTGCTCGCCCAGGCGCTGCTGCGCTTCACTGGCCGGGATCTGGTCGTCGCCGCGACGGACACCACGACGTCCGTCATGACAGAGTTGGCGAGCGCGAAGCCGTCTCGCCCTGTCGGATCGGTCTGCGTGGACGCCCGCCGCCTCTCTTCTGCCGTGGCGTCGCTTCCCGGCGGCGATGTCTCCGTGTCCATGGACGACAAGCTGCGCGTCACCCTGAAGGCCGGTAAGGCCACCGTGGCGCTGGCGGGGCGAAAGGGCGAAGACTTCCCGACTCTACCGACCATCCCGCAGGGCGCTGAGGTGCCCGCGGCGCAGTTCGCGGCGGCCATTGGCCGGGTCAAACACGTCCACGGGCTCGATGAGACGCAATTTCCGGGGCCCTACCTCCTGGTGAAAGGCGGTGTCGGCAAGCTGGTCGCGGTTACGAGCCACCGCTTCGCCATCGCTGAGTTCCCGGCCCCGAAGTTCGATCAGGACCAGCCGCAGGTGACGGTGCCCTTCGCCGGCATCGCCCAGATTGCGAAGGCGCTGGACGGGGCGGAAACGGCGAGCCTGGCAATAGCTGGTGGGCGCCTGTCCGTGACGACGGGGCCCGTCTCCGTTTCGGTGAGGCTATCGGATTCGCCAGCGGTGGACTGGGAGCGCGTCCTATGGGTGTACGGGTCGACCCGCCGCGACACGGTCAAGCTGTGGCGGGAGGAGTTGCTGTCCGCCGCCCGTCGCGCCGGGATGATGGCCGGATCGGGCGAGAAGCTGTCCAATGGCATCAACATCGACCTGGCCGACCAAGAGCTGGTCATCGCCAGCGCCCTGGACGGCACGGGAGAGGCGTCCACGGCCATCGCCCTGGATGGGGAGGAAAAGGCCCGCCCCGAGCGGCTGCGTGCGTCCTGGCGGTACTTGGCTGACGCCCTGTCGGCCATCGAGGGAGAGCGGGTCGACTTCGACTACGGGACCGCGCTGGAGCCGATCCAGTTGCGCGCTCCCGGCTCGCCCGGGTTACAGCTGATCATGGTCCAGTCACGGGAGGGACGCTGATGGAGACCATCGCGGAAGCCGCCGAGGCCCTGCGCACCTACGTCCACGAGACCGCGCGGGCCCATGTGCTCGGGACGCTTCCCCCGCCGGTCGATGACCTGAAAGAGATACTGAGCGCCCTAGAGGACGCGGACGAGCCGGACGCCCCCGAGTGCTCCTGTTTCGAAGGGCTGCGCTGGCTGAAGATGAGCCAGGCAGAGCGTCGGGACATCCTGGTCCGGCTCAAGAAGTGGGCGGACACCACGGACGACCAGCCGCGATCACTGGCCATCGATTCCGTGATCGAAGCACTGCAGCGCGTTTCCGAGACGGAGGGTGTGCTGTAGCGGTGGACGAGAAGGTCGACATTCACATGCCGTTCTTCATCGGCGATTACCTCGCCGACACGACGGACCTGACCACCGAGGAGCACGGTGCCTACCTGCTGATCCTCATGGACCTGTGGCGCCGCCGGGGCGCGACCACCAGCGACCACGCCAAGCTAGCCCGCATCGCCAAGCTAACGCCGGCCAAGTGGCGGACGACCTGGGAGACGCTGTCCAGGTTCTTCGTCATCGAGGGCGACACCCTCCGGCAGAAGCGGCTGACGAAGGAACTGGAGAAGGCGGTTGGCCGACGAAAGGCCGCATCGGAGAGCGGCGCCAGGGGAGCGGCAAAGCGATGGGGTGGCCATGGCGACCCCATTGGCTACCCGACAGGCGAGCCCATCGTTTCGCCAATGGCGAACGGCATGGCGAAAAATAGCTCTTTATCTTCACCTTCAGAAAGCTCTCGTGTTGCGCCCGCGATCGCTGTGCCACCTGACTGGTCAGCGGGCGTCTGGCTGGGTCACTTCTCAGTCGCCTGGTGCCGGGAGTACCGCCAGCAGTCGTACGGGGCTGGCAGTTCCGACGCGAAGGCCTGCGGCTCCCTGAGCGACATCCTCGCCGCCCTCGGGGCCGCGGAACGGCGAGCCGCCCAGGAGCGGGCCCCCGCCATGTTCGCCGAGTTCTTCGGGGGGCGATCACCTGAGACGATCAGCCGGCGCCACCCGTTCGTATTCTTCGTGACTGCTTTCAACGGGTTGCGGGCTGAGAAGAAGGCCGCGCAGGCGATCGCCTCGGAGCGCTGCTACTGGCACGGCAAGGGGAACCGCGGCCCGTCCCGCCAGCCGCTCGACACCTGCCCCGAGTGCCGAGAGGAGAAGGCCCGCAACCGGGGGCGCTCGAGCGAGCCGACGCCGTTCGTCCCGTTGAAGCCCCCCGAGAACCCGATGACCGCCGAGCAGCTGGCCGAGATCGCGGCGGCGCGGAAGGGCGGCGCGGCGGCCACCGGACCCCCGCCCGACAGCCCAGCATCGGCAGGAGGCGCCAGATGACCGTCTCCATCGTCGAGATGACCAGCGGCGTAACCGTCGTCGCCTGGCTCTGCGAGGTCCACCAGACGAAGCGTCGTGCCGATGGCTGGTCAGTGAAGGTCGGCGCGCTGCTGACCTTCCCCTGTGACGAGTGCCCGAAGCCCGAGGCCCCGGCAGCCCTCGACTTCGTCCCGACCGGACCGAGCGCCCGCCGGCCCACCCGGGAGGAATGCCCGCCTCCGCCCCCGATGGCACCGTGGGCGAAACCGCAACCGAAGAAGCAAGCGAAGGAGGCAGCGTGATCTGGTCGTACACAATCGCCCCGAGAAAATGGGGCCCGAAGGTTCACTGGCCTGGGATGGCGCATCGCCAAGGTTTCGCGGTCTGCCAAATCGAGCGCCGTGCATTCGTACAGCGGCACACACGTTGACAACGGAAACGCCGACATGACACCCTGGAGGAGGCGATGAGCGCAGCCGGTAACATCACAGAAGCTTTCACGGCGCCGAAGCGGACCCCGGCGGCCCTGGAGAAGTACCTCTGGAAGCCAGGACAGGCCGGGGGCGGCCGAGGGCGGGCCAAGGGCTTCGCCTCCCTGCGGCGCCGGTTCCGCGCCGCCTTCGCGGAGGCCCCGGAGGACGGCAAGGAGAGCCTGGTCGACGTGGTCATCAGCATCGGCCGGGGCGAGGCGATGACGCAGACCATGCTGCGGGCCATCGAGGCGGGGCTCGACCCCGACAACCCCGAGCACCAGAAGCGCCTGGCCCGACTGATCCAGGAGTTGAACCGGGACGCCAAGGGACAGCTCGCGGCCATCGAGTTCGCGGCCCACTACGGCTTCGGGCAGCCCCCGAAGGTGGACGACGACGGCTCGAAACTGGGGGCCATGGTGGCGAAGGGAATCGCGGAGCTGCTGGCGCTGGCCGAGAAGAGCATCGAGGAGGACCAGCGGGCGGGGGTCATCGACGTTCAGCCGTCTCCAGCGGGGGAGCGATAGCCATGGGGTGCAGCCCATTTAGGAGCACGTGCCGCGGTGGTTATGCTCCCAGTGCTCCGGCGCCGAACCCCGACCCATCTCGCTGGAACTTACTGAGCCTCGATCAGTACGACCACGGGTATGTGCTGCGGGTGAGGTACCTCGATTGCACCAACTTCGAGGGCATCAAGGTCATGGTGTACCGAGGCCACTGCGTCCTCAGAGGTGGCTCGCTCGATCCGCATTTCTCTAACGACCCTGGCTCCCCGGTGGCACGTTTTCGTCCAGACGAGGACGGAATCGCCATGGCGAAGGCGCTGGCCCAGTCCTTCAAGGCCGACTCATGACGACCCGCCACCGCCGCATCGGCCCGGACCTCGACGTCGCCCTCTGCGGGGCCCGCGGCTTGTACATCTACGCGAACACGCAGAAGGCGGTCACCTGCGAGGCCTGCAAGGCTAAGTACGCGGCGCTCCGCGGGACGAACCGCATGGCCGAGCAGATGAAGGCCAAGCGTGCGAGCGAACGGGCCGGATACAGTCGGTTCGGCGGGCACAGGTTCGGCGCGGGGGCGACGTGAGCCTCTTCACCATCCGCCCGTTCACTCCCGACGACCTGGCCCTGGTCGCTGACCAGTTCTGGCGGGACTTCCGCCGCTCGGTCTACGCCGATGGCCTGTCGGTCGCCACGATGCGGAGCCTGATCGTCGACCTCCTGGGCCGGCCCGACTGGACGACCATCATCGCTGAGCTTCCGGACGTCCCGGGTGAGGCCTGCGGCTGGATGACCTACAGGTCTGTCCGGGAGGTGGCCTGGGTCTGCGTGAAGGCCCGGTACCGCCGGCACGGGTGCGCCACGGCGCTGCTCACGCACGCAGGGGTGAAGCCGGGGCGGGTGTCGTGCGCGTTCCTGGACCCGCAGGTGGTCGACCTGGCGCGGCCGCGGGGGTTCCGGCTGGTGTTTCGGCCGTTCGTGACACAGGAGGCAGCATGAGCGAGCGGAATCCACTGGAACGTCTACTCGCGCTGAAGCCGGGCGAAACGGTCGCCATCAAGACGGGGAAACCTGGTCACCGCATGAAACGCCTGTGCGTTCCAAGTGAAGTGGCCTACTGGACGAGATACGAGGCATTGCGCCTGAAGAGCGGGAAGATCGTTGTCTGTCAGCCGTTCATGCGCCCCGGTGGGGCAATGTCGCAGGAGATCATGGGCGGCGCCGTGTTGCTCGTTCGCCCCGGCGTCTACGAGGCCTGCCGAAACCAGGGCGCGGAGAGGTTGAGCCTCTGGACGTGACGTGACCACAACCCCGCCCGGCGGACTGCTCGAGCAGGCCAAGCGGCTGGTCCTGCTGAGGCGGGCTCAAGAAGAGCGAGAGGCACAGGCACGTAAGGCGCAGGCGGACGCCGAGTACGCCGCGTGGGCGGCCAAGAAGGTCGCCGCCATCCGGGCCGAACTGGACGGCCACCCGAAGGCCCAGGCGCTCTTCGACGACCTCATCCAGCCGGGCAAGTCGGTCTACGCGCGAGCGTCCCGGCGCGCCGCGAAGTCGCACACCATCACGCGTGCGATGCTTGCTGTCGCCATCCTGCGACGGTCAAACTGCGGATACTTCGCGCTCACAGGACCACAGGCGCACTCGACGATTTGGCTGGAGGTCTGGGAGCCTCTGCTGGCGCGGCACTTCCCCGAGGGCGGCCCGGACGGCAAGCCACGTACGAACGTAACGCTGCTGTTGACGATCCTCCCGCGGGGCGGCCGCATCAAGTTCGGCGGCACCGACGACATTCGCCACGTCGTCACGAACCTGGGAGGAAGCGCGGCCGGTGGCCTCATCGTCGTGGACGAAATTCAGAACCAACCTGAGGCGGCGCTAAATATGCTGATCGATGAGGTGTTGCCGCCGATCATCTCGGACGACCACGGACAGGGAGCGGGCACGCTCTGCCGGGCCGGCACCATCCCCCGGGTTCCGCACGGTCGGGCTTACGACGACTGGCACGGGCGCGACAAGAAGGGGAACGCCTGGGGCGCCGACTCGATCCTTCGCCACAGCTTCAATCGCTTCGACAACCCGTTCCTGAAGAACCAGGAGGCGGCCCTTCAGCGGCACCTCTCCGAGCGTCCCAACCTGACCGTCGCCGACCCGGTCATTCAACGCGACTGGTTCAACGTCGAGGTCTTCGACGAATCTGACCGCGCCTGGACGGGCTTCCGCGACCTCCTGTACCCCGCCGGCAACCTGTACGAGGGCGACGCCCCGCCGCAAGACCTCTACAGCTTCGCGTGCGACCCCGGCGGCCAGGACGAATACGCCATCGAGGGGTTGGGCTGGTCCAAGAAGTCGCCGCTCGTCTATCACGTCGACGAGTGGGTCACGAAGGAAGGGGAGCGCATCCCGCTGTCGAAGGCGCGCGATCAGATCATCGCCTTCGACAACAAGTACCACCCGGTGCGGTGGTTCTACGACAGCAACAGCTCGAACGTGAACGACACGTACACGTCCGACTGGGGCGTCCTGATGATCAAGCCCGCCGCGAAGGCCGACTTCCGAGGGCAGTTCGACAGGATGAACGACCTCCTGGCCCAGCGACGCCTGCTGATCAAGAAGGGCTCCGTCGCCCACCGCGACATGATCAAGGCGCGGCTCAACCCGAAGGGCTACCAGACGGGGAACGACCCGTGGGACAGCTCGTACCACGGGAACGCGCACGACGGCATCCGCTACGCGCTGGGCGGGTACTTCGAGCTGTGGAAGGAACCACCGCCGCCCTCGAACCTGACCGAGGTCGAGGCGCTGGCGAAGCAGGAAGAGGAGATCCGCAAGAAGCTGTACGCCCCGAAGGCCACCTACGGCCAGGGAATGCCGGCGCCTGGGGCGACGCCGGGAACGAAATACGGAGGGTACCGATGAGCCTGGAGAGTTATCTGAACACCACCGGCGACGTCCTGGAGTTCATCCCGAAGCTGCGCGCCCTGGGCGTGATGCAATGGAGCGGAGGCGGCGTCAGCTTCGCCCTCGGTCCGCTCCCGACCGCCGGCGGCGACCAGCCGCAGCCGAAGGCGCCGCCCGTCGACGCCGTCACGCTGTCCCTTGGCCTCCGCGGCACGAAGCCCGAGGAGGCGCCGAAGGAAGTCAAGTAGCATCGGCAACAAAAGCGTTGACAGCGCGAACGTGTTACATCACTGTCCGCTCCGGATGAGCCACGATTTCGATCGGCCGCGAAGGCGATACGAGAGGCGGACCTGCAAGCGCTGCGGCAACACGTTCAGCGCGCTTCACGTCGAGACGGGGATGACGCCGCCGTGTCACGGGACACCGGCGCCGCCTCCGTTGCCTGCGGAGATGCGGGTCGGACGGAAGACAACCCGGCCGGCGCGGGCGGCGTGATGGAGTTCGTTCTCGGCGAGGCCTGGTATTCAACCGACGGCGGGTTGACCTGGTATCGCGGAAGAGGCGATGACGGCCAGCGACGCGGGGTTGCCTTGGAGGTCGTGAAGGTCGACCACGATGCGGGTCTCGTGACGGTGCGAGTGCCGTCAATGGGCGGGGCGCCGGAACTTGACGACGAGCGGAGGCTTCACGGCGAATGAGCGACCGTGAACTGGGCCGCGAGCGCTACCGGGGCGACCCGCTTCACTGGTGGAACCAGCCGAAGGCTCGCGACGCGACCGCATCGAAGGCCGCCCGAGCGCTGACGGCCGCCGCCGAGATGATCGAGTGGCACACCTGGCGGGACCGCTACGCCGCCTTCGTGTGCGCCCAGCTCATGACCGGCCGGGCCATCCCGTCGGCGTTCGGATGCTCCCTGTCGGACCGCTCGTCGCGGGCGATGAAGTCGACCTGGTCAGCGCTGTTCCATCCGCCGGCCCTGAACGTCGTGGCCCTCTGCGGGGACGTGCTCCGCAACAAGATTTTCAAGAACCGGCCGTTCCTGGAGTGGATTCCGGAGCGCGGGAACTGGGAAGCCAAGTCGGCGTCGGAGGAAATGACCCTCCTGACCGACACGGCGTTCTCGAAGGTCAAGGCGTGGCCCCTGGTCGAACAGGCCGGCGACGACTGCATGACCTACAAGTCCGCCTGGGCGAAGGTCGCCATCGAGCGCGTCGCCGGCAAGAACGACGTCCGCCTTCATCGCGTGCTGGACGAGGAGATCTTGCTGACGCCCGAGGACGCCGGCTCGTTCCTGTCGCCGCGGTCGATGATCCAGAAGGTCTTCGTCAACCGCGAGGACGCCATCAACACCTACGGCGTCGACAAGGCCGGCAAGGAGCTGCCCGACGTCAAGCGGGCGCTGGAGCATGCGCCGCACGTGTACGCCGGCTTCTACGATGGCGGCTTCGACTACGGTCACGTCGTTCCCCTCGTCGAGGGCTGGCGCCTGCCGCTGCCCGACGGCACGCCGGGGCGCCATATCCTCGCGATCGGGTCGGTGGCGCTGGTCGACGAGCCTTGGAAGCGCGAGCGATTCCCGTTCGCGAAGCTGAACTACCTGGACGTGGGCAGCAGCTACACGGGCCAGTCGCTGGCCGAGATCACGATGCCCATCCAGCGCGAGATCGACCGCCTGACGATGGTCATCGCCGAGGGGCAGCGGCGCCAGGCGTGGCCGCGGTGGTCGTACACCGTCGCCAGCGGCATCACGCCGGACATGTTCGAGGGCCCGGGGTGCATCCCGACGAACGACGGGACGTACCCGCAGCTCCTGAAGCAGGACGCCGTGGCGGCCGAGCTCTACCGCGAGCGCGACGGGCTCATCCAGAAGGCCATGCAGCGGAACGGCATCAGCTCGAACGCGGCGCAGGGCGAGCGGAACGCAGGTCTGTCCAGCGGCCTGGCCATCATGGCGGACATGCAGGTGGACGACTCCCGCCACGTCTCCACGATGCAGCGCCAGGAGGACTTCGTTCAGGACATCGGCGAGTTGGTGATCGACGCCTACCAGGAGGCGCGTATCCCGATCGAGCTTCCGGGCGGGCGGACGATGGACTGGGACGCCGTCAAGCGCGCTCGCAAGATCTGCCGGGCGCGTCCATTTCCGATGTCCCGCCTCCCGACACTGCCGGCCGCCCGCGCCCAGCAGATTCAGAACTGGTACGACGACGGGACCATCGACCGCCGGCAGAAGGCGAAGCTCGAAAACATGCCCGACAAGCTGGGCTTCGTGGACGCCTACACGGCGTCGGAAGACTGGATCGAGAAGACGCTCGACAAGATCGTCAAGACGGGCAAGTACCACCCGCCGCTGCCGTACGCGGACCAGAAGCGCATGCTGTCGGTGGCGCAGGCGCGGTGGATGCAGGAGGCGATCAACGAGACGCCGGACGACCGTCTGCAGCTGATCTCGCTGTTCATCGCGCAGGTGATGGAGATGCCGCCGCAGCCCGACCAGGGAGGCGCACCGGCACCGATGGCGGGTGCGCAGGCGCCTGGTCAGCAGCCGCCGCAACAGGCACAGGCGCAGTAGGAGAACCGCATGAACGAGATCACCGAAGAACAGGTCGCCGCTGGCGTGAAGTCGTACCGTGCTCGCTGCCTGGACCACGGCATCGAGTGGCGCACGACCGAGCCCATGGTTTGCCCGACGTGCCAGGACGAGTACGCCGCCGCGAATCCGCCGCCCGCGCCGCCCGCGCCGCCCGCCGCCGAAGCCACCCCGAAGTCCAAGAAGTAGGAGGCCCATGTCGACCACCGCCGCCGCTGCCGCATCTTCCGCCCCCTCGACACCCGCCGCTGCCGCCGGAGGAGCGGCGCCGGCGAGCGCCGCGCCGTCAACGCCTGCCGCCGGGGCTGCTCCCGTCGATCCGAAGGCGACGCCGGCAGGGGCGAGCGGTGGCGCAGCTGCGGCGGGGGCTCCTGGGGCTGCTGCCGAAGGCAAGCCCGATGGCGAGGGCGGGACGCCGAAGCCCGCCGACGCCGCGGCGGCGCAGTCCGACGCCGAACGTCGCCTGCTGGCGCAGGTTGGCCGCGCCTCGAAGGCCGAGCGCGAAGCCGGGAAGCAGGTGGCAGAGGCCCGGGCGAAGATCTCGGAGCTGGAAGGCATCATCGCCGGCCACGGAACCGTCGCCGAGCGCGCGAAGGCGGCCGACCAACTCGAGGCGTCGCTGAAAGACCTGAACGGCGCCGTGAAGCTCCTGGCGAAGCACGGCCACAAGTTCGAGGACGTGGTCAAGGCGTGGGGCGAGGTCGGAGAGGAGAGCCCCGAACTGGCCGAGTTGCGGGCCGAGCAGGCGAAGCTGCGCGAGGCGCAGGAGAAGCGCGACAAGGCCGACGCCGACGCGAAGAAGGCGAAGGACGAGGCCGACGCCCGCGCCGCCTTCGAGGAAGGTGTCAAGGAGGCGAAGGCGCTCCTGACCAGCGACGAGAAGCGCTGGCGCATGGCCTCGAACCCCGACGACGCGGACGAGGTGGTCGAGTCCGTGCGCGTCTCCGTCGTCCAGCACATCGCCGAGAAGCGCAAGACGAGCAAGGACTACGCCCCCACCGAGGAACAGGTCCGCGAGCTGTTCGCGAAGGGCTACGACCAGGCCGAGAAGCACTTGCGCGACAAGGCGAAGCGCTACGCCGAGCGCCTGGCCGAAGAGACGAAGGCCGCCGAGGCCGCAAAGACCGAGGAGGCGCGCAACGCCGTGGCCGAGGCCGGCGCGGTGACGCCGAAGACCCCCAGCAAGGGCAGGGCGCTGGGGATGCCGGCCGATCCGCTGGGCGCGAAGAAGCCCGAGCCGGCCGCCGAGGCGTCCCCGACCATCAGCGGGGAAGTCCGGGGCTCGCTGCCGGTGCCCGAACTGAAGCGCCCGCCGCTGTCGGGCGGCAAGCGCGAGATGGGCCGGCCCGTCCAGTCGCTCACCGGCAGGTAGCCGGTAAGGTTTGGGAAGGGGGTTCCGTGATGGGTGCGACCTTCCCAATGGCCAGACAGGTAAGGCCAGAATCTCCTGTGGCAGCCTGGAAAGACAGGCGCTATTCAGCGCAGGCGTTGACAACGCCAGCGCCGCGTGATTTCCTGATCGTGTAGCACCCGCAGATCGACCGCATCAGTAACGGCGACCGCTTCAGCCGAAACAAGTCGTTTCGTACGCGCACCGCGTGAGTTCTTCCGCGAGGCGCCTGGAGGTCGCCCATGGCTCTGACTCTCGATGCTGGTGTACTCGCGGGGCTCACCGAACGGTGGGACACGCGCTACGAAAACATGGCGTTCCGGCGCAACAAGGCGCTCGGAATGATGAACAAGAAGGAGAAGAAGGCCGGCGGCCGTCTCGTTCACGTTCCCATCAAGACCGGCTACTCGGCCGGCGGTGGCGCTCGGTACACCGACGCGTACACCAACCTGCGCGCCGCGGCTGCCAACGGGCACACGCAACGCGAGGAGTTCCAGGTCCCGCCGTTCTTCCTGTACCACCTGGGCCTCATCAACAACACCGACGAGGCGTTCAGCAAGGGCAAGGACGCGATCGTCGACTTCCTGTCGGACGAGGTCGAGTCGTGCGGCTCCGGCGCGGCCGAGCAGGTGGAGAACTGCCTGTTCTCCGACGGCTTCGGCACCAAGGCCACCATCAAGTCGTTCACGGGCTCCGGCCCGTACGTCCTGACGCTGACCAACGCGACCGACGCGTACAAGTTCCAGAAGAACGAGGTCGGCGCCTCGAAGCAGACCCCCCAGACGGCGGCGCTGCGCTCCGGCACCTTCACGGTGTCCGCGTTCGATGGCATCGCGGGGACGGTCACGGTGGCGGCGGTGGGCGGCTGGACGCCGAACAACGGCGACGTGATCGGCCTGCAGGCGACGCTGGCCGGCTCGGCCACGCCGGTCACCTTCCAGGGCTTCCGCTCCTGGATCACGGACGACCCGACCGCGCTGGCGGCGTCGTTCAACGGCGTCGTGCGGGCGTACAACCCGCAGGGCCTCGCCGGCCACGTCATCCGCGCCCCCGGCATCACGCCGATCGACGGCATCAACGCGGTCCTGAACAGCCTGTCGAACTTCCCGGCGAACCAGGCCGACGCGATCTTCTGCAACAGCTCCACGAACGAGGAGCTGATGCGGCAGCTCGACAACCGCGCCGTCATCACGGAGTCGAAGGGGCAGGACATCGAGGTCCTGTACGAGTCCATGTCGTTCATGGGCCCGGACGGCCGCAAGAAGACCGTCTTCGTGGCGCCGTTCTGCGGCGCCAACGAGATGTGGGTGATCGACCTGAACACCTGGACGGTCGAGGGCCCGGGCAACAAGTTCATCCACCCGGGGCAGCCGGACGGCACGCCGTTCGTGCCCCTGCAGGACATCGACGCGACCCTCGTGAAGATGCGCGCCGAGGGCTACGTCTACTGCGACGCGCCGGGCTTCAACGGCGTCGTGATCCGCTAACCGCGGCAGGACGGCTGAAAGGACACGAACATGGGAATGCCGCGGTACTTCGATTCGAAGACCAACATGCAGCTCGAGTACATCATACGCTTCGGCTTCACGGCCGGAGCGTCTGGTGCCGTGCCTGCTCTGTCGGCGTTCACGATTCCGGGGACCACCCGGGATCTGGACCCGGCCACGGGGAAGGTGGCGGCCTCGACGGGCCTCTACGACTTCTTCTTCAAGTACCCCTTCCTGGCGCTGCTGCCGGGGTGGGAGATCCAGGTCATCCAGGCCTCCTACTCGGCGTCGGGCGCCGTCGAGGGCTACATCACCGTGGACAACGTCGCCACGGCTGGAGCCCCGAAGGTCCGCGTCACCTTCCGCACGGCCGCCGGCGCCGCGGTGGATCTGGCGTCGGGCGACCAGGTGTTCGTGGTCATCCCCGTCATGCTGAGGAAGCAGTAAGCGCCATGGCCTTCAAAGGCGCGATGTCGGGCTTCAAGCCCAAGTACGACGACGAGGACGAAGAGGCCGCCTCGGGCAAGCCGGACGACGAGGAGGCCGAGGGCGAGGAGGACGACGACGAGTCGCTGGGCATGGCCGCCATCAGGGCGAGCCGCGCCGGTATGGGCACGACGTTCGCAGAGATGGTCCGTCGCATCTGCGACAAGAAGTGACGAGCTTGGCGGCGCCTGGGTAACCGGGCGCCGCCGCCTTTTCTGGGAGGGACCGCCCCATGGCGCTGGTGTCCGGGAACGACCTCATCCTCGCCATGCGCGAGGACAGCGACAACGAGAACGACAACAGCATCGAGGACCCGACGTGGCTGCGTTGGGCGAACGACGCGATCTCGGAGTCCTACTGCATCCTGGTCGAGGCGTTCCAGCAGTACAACGTCACGCCGGTCGACTTCACGCTGACGACCTCGCCTGACTTCGACCTGTCGACGGACAACCCCGACATGGCGGCCGGCTTCTTCAAGGAGGTCGGCGTCGACTGGTACCCGAACGGCCGGTCGATGCAGCCGGTGTCGCTCGACCCGCTGGACACGTTCATGGATCGGGACCGCTGCGCGAGGCGCGGCTTCTTCATCTCGGGCGAGACGCTGACCATCTACCCGAAGCAGAACTACCAGGGCGACTACACGCTCTACTTCACGCCCGACCCGCCAGTCCTGGCGAGCCCTGACGACCCGCTCCCGCGCGAACTGGCGCGCTGGAAGGAGCTGATCGTCGTCAACGGGGCCATCCGGGCCCGCATCAAGAAGGAACAGGGCACCACGGAACTGGAGACGCGCCTGGCGGCCGTCAAGGCCCGCGTGATGAAGGAGGCCGCCCAGCGCCGGCACAAGGCCGGCAAGATCCCCATGCCGCGCAACGAGCGCGACCGCATGCCCGGCTGGCTCCATCACTGGCGCGGCTCCGGGTGGTACTGATGGCCGACCAGCTCGTCACCATCGGCAAGAAGCCCTGTAAAAATCCGTTCCAGCGCATCCAGCCGCAGACCGGAAACAGGGCGGTCGATGACCTCGTCAGTCGGATCGAAGACGAGATCAGCCGCTCGTTCTCCGTGCTCGCCGCGTGCTTGAGCAAGGCCCAGGCGGTCGACTTGCCGGCGGGGATTGGTACCGGCGGGGGCCTGTCGGCGATCACGATCCCGTTCGTGTGGCGGAAGGCAGACGGCCCGCTGACGCCCGTCGAGGACCCGCCGCGGTTCTTCCTGCAGCCGGCGACCGCTGACGCCAGCTACCTGGAGGAAATCTCCGACGGCCTGACGCAGCCGGGGTTTACGGTCCCGCTGCCGGTCACAAGCATCACCGTGACGGCGCTCTGCACGTCCGGGGACCTGGCCAAGACGGTCAAGTGGGTCCTCTGGAAGAACTACGACGTCCAGGTGGGCTCACCGGGGCCGGGGCACAACGTGCAGGTGGCGTCGGGGACCTTCACGCCGTCCCTGACCGCCTCGCGCATCACCTGGGGGCCGGTGGCGCCGTCGGAGGCCATCGCCAAGGGCGATTCGATCCATTTCGCGCTGACCTACCTCGAGGGAGCGGCCGACCTGGAGGCGGACTTCCTGGTCACCCTGAACGCCACCAACGGGACGGGCGGAATCGCGGGGCCGCCGGGCGACCCCGGGCCGACCGGGTCGCGCGGCCGCCGCGGCTTTCTCGGCATGGCGGGCGACGACGGCGACGACGGCCTACCTGGGATGCCAGGGCGGGACGGCATCACGCCGCAGACCTGGTTCGACCTCGAATTGTCCTACGGCCGTGAAGACGGCGTCGGCACCCTCGCTGCCTTCGGGACCGGAAGCGAGGGCACGCCGAATTTCTACCTGCGCCCGAACACCGACCTGAACGTCCTGACGGTCGGGACCGGCTCCCCGGGCGAGGTCTGGGAGTACGAGGTCACGCGGGAGCTGCAGGGGACGCTGACCCTCGACCTGTGCGTCTACCAGTGCCTGATCACGCCGCAGCCAAGCACCACGGCCACGCTGACGGCCTCGGTCACGAAGAACGCCACCGACATCCTTCCCGGCCCGAACCTGGCGGGGATCTCCTACAGCCCGAGCGGGACGCGCGTCACCGTCACCCTGGCGAACGCCCACTACCTGCCGGGCGACCGCATCGGCGTCCACGTCAACACCACGAACTTCGCCAGCGGGACGCTGATGATGACGGCGCACGTCAGCTGCGCCGAGAAGGTCATCGCGGCCAACTCCATCACGGGCCCGACCGGTCCCGCCGGCGCCCGCGGCAAGCGCGGCCTGCCCTGGCTCGCGGAGGACGGCGAAGACGGTCTCATGGGGATGCGGGGCCGCCGCGGGAAGACGGGGGCATCGGGCGCGGGCGGTATCACCGGGGGCTCGGGAGACGCGACGTTCAGCGGAACGGGGGTAGTTCCGGTCACGAACGTCAACGCCCCGGACGGCTTCACGCACGCGGGGAAGATCGTCACGACGGCCATCGTGGCCCCGGCCACGCCGGCCGCTGGCAAGGCCTCCCAGTACGTCGACAGCACGTCGAAGAACCTCTGCTCGAAGGATGACGCCGGGAACATCAACCACGGCGTCCGGACCAGGACGGCGGTCAGCAACCAGTTCCTCACGGCCATCGCCGACGACGGGACGATGTCCTCGGCGCAGCCGTCGTTCAGCAATCTGAGCGGGTCTCTCAATGGCCTGCAGTTCGGCCCGCTGACCGGAGACGTCACTACGGTTGCGGGGACGTTCATCACGCAGCTGCAGAACATCCCGGGCAGCACGCCTGTGGGGGGAACGCTGCTGGTCGTCGCCCTCGGCGCGTCGCCGTCGACGCCGGCCGCCGGGATCGGGAAGGTCTACGTCGACGGCACGTCGAAGAATCTCTCGGTCAAGGACGACGCGGGAGTGGTCAAGCATGGGGTCCAGACGAAGACCTCCGTCGCGAATCAGTTTCTGACCGCCATCGCGGACGACGGCAGCGTGTCGGCGGCGCAGCCGGCGTTCAGCGGGATCAGCGGGACGGTTGCGCTGTCGCAGCTGGGCAACGGCTCGGCCCTATCCGTGCTCGGTCAGCCCGCGAACGCCGCCGGAACGCGGTCTGACATCGCCGCATCGAGCGGCAGCGACTTCCCGCTCCGCGAGCGAAGCGGAGTGCTGGGGTTCGGGACGCTGTCGACGGCCGCCTACGGCAACAACAGCGTCACGTACGGGAAGCTGCAGACGACGACGGCCGGAAAGGTGCTGCTGGGTCGCGACGCTGGGGCGGGGACCGTTCAGGAGCTTGGGATCGACGCCACGCTGAAGATGACCAGCGGCGTACTTGGCGTGAGCGGACTCTATCAGTACACGCTCCAGTTCGGCGGGCCGCTGGTCGCGAACGTCGGAACGACTCTTCCTGTCTATCTCGGGATGGGGCCGCAGGACTGGGCGACGAACGCCAACTATGGGCTGCCGGCCCCCAATCCCAGCACGTCGCAGGACTTCAACACCTATCTATTTGCGAACGGGCTAACGGGAACGGGAACGCTCCAGGTCGATCTGATGAAGAACGGCGTGTCACAGGGGTCGATCGCGTTCTTCAGCATCGGAGCCACCGGGACGTACCTGACGCTTGGATTTTCAGCTGTCATCACGGGCGGTGACGTGGTCGGCATTCGGCTTGGCCCTGGGCCGGGTGCGTCGATCACTGGCGGATCGGTGACCATCTACGTCGTCGGGAGGTTCGTCTTTTGATCTGCGTGCTGACCCACCCGCGGCCGGGCGCCTCGTACCTGACGGACACGCTGGCGGCCATCGACGCGTCTGCCACGGGCGCGCGCGCTGTCGTCACGGACACGGTAGACCCGCTGACCGTCCCCCGCGGCTGGGAGATGGTCCGGTTCGAGCGGCCGTCGACCGAGCGCCCCGAGAACCGCTGGGCCCTCTGGCGCTGCTTCCTGCTGGCCTACGAACGAGGGGAAGACCTGATCGTCTGCGAGGACGACATTGCCCTGTGCCGCAACGGCGCTCGGCTGGCCGAGATCCTGACGGTGCCCTGGGACGTCGCCTGGGTGAGCCTGTACGACCCCTATTTCCGCGAGTCAGCCCACCACGGGCTATGGCGGGCGCCGGCGGGCCGGTTCGCGTACGCGCAGATGGTGAAGTTCCCGCTTCGCACGTGCGCGCTCCTGCGGTCGGTCGGCTGCCAGACCTTCGAGTTGATGGGATCCGACAACCAGATGGCGGCGCTGGGCTCGATGCTTGGACTGACGTACGCGATTCACGTGCCGTCGGTGGCCCAGCACATCGGCGCGGTGTCGGCGGTGGGGAACGGAGGCCTGGGGGGCCGCACGTCGGAGAGCTTCCGGGCCGACTACGACCCGCTGACCGAGGACCGAAGGACGTTTCAGTAAGAGGAGGATGCGACCATGGCGAGAATAGGCAAGAGACTGGGAGCCGGGGCATCCGGCGCCGGGACGGGATCATACGTCACGGCGTACACGTGCCCGGCGGGAAGAAGGGGCTTTGTGACGCAGGTCCATTTTTCGAACACCGGAGCCGCTGACCAGCTGGCTTCCGCGATGATCGACATCGGATCGTCAGCCTACAACCTGCTTGGGACAAAGACGATCCCGGCGTTCGACTACGAGGATCTGCTGGCGTCTCCGGGGTTTGTTATCAACGCCGGGGAATCCCTGAAAGTGGCGTGCAACAACACTACCGCGTACGTCGCGTTCGGCTATGAAGAGGTCGTCGACTAGGCCATGGCGCTGACTGGGGATACCGTCGACGTCGTCATCCAGCCGCCCTCGCAGCAGAGCCCGATCACGTCTGCTGCGCTGGGCGAGCTGCGCATGGCCACCAACGCCGTGGCCAGGCGCTTCGCGAAGGGCGACAAGGGGAACGCACTGCGCATCTCGAAGCGCAACGGCGTCCACCTGATGACGTCGGAGGTCCGCGACCCGACGGGCATTGCCCCGCCTGTCCTGCCGGCCGACGGGCTCACGCCGATGGCGAACCCGCGGCTGATGGCGTCGCTGGGAGACCGCCAGCTGGTCGTGACGGCGTCCGAAAACCCGTTCGTCCTCGCGCAGAACGTGCCCGCCTGGGAGCGCTTCGACTACCAGCTCCCCACGCAGACGCTCCGGCAGCGGATCGTCTTCACGGACAACAACCAGATGACAATCCCCGACGGCGCGGCCATCGGGGACGTCTACTGCTACGTGTGGTCGAGGCTGGAGTCGGGGGCGCCGGGTCAGACGTTCGTGGCCTTCTACGACTCGGACGGAACGCCGATCCGGCTGCCCTTCCCGATCAGCAGCCCGGGCGGGCGGATCAAGGTCGTCGCGGACGGCACGTACTTCTGGGTCTTCGTCGACACATTCGCGGGGACGACGCTGACCGGCGTCGCCGTCACGCTGTTCGATACGGCGGGGGCGTTCCTGGCGGTCAACTCGATCGCGTACTCGGCCGGGCGCCCGTGGGACGTCACCTATTCGCCCGATCAGGGGGTGAACTTCCTGGGCACGGACGGCACGAATGCAGTCGTCACGCACGTCTCCGTCTCGTCGCTCGTGATCAGCATGGCCTCGCGGACCTTCCCGACGACACAGGCCAGCATCTCGGCGCAGTTCTGCGCGAACCAGACCGGCGACGGCTTCCTATACATCGCCACCGTCGATTTCGTCTCGTACACCGACGAGGTATTCGGCGGCGTGATCCAGGAGGGCGTCTTCGCCTACAAGCTCCCGGCATCGGGCGCCGCGCCGACGACGTCCTGGGTCGGGCCGGTGGTCGACAGCGTGCAGACGGGCATCGTCGGGACCGGTTTCAACGCCCCCGAGCAGAACGTCGCCAACATCGCCGGCTGGGCCCGCGGCGGTGGCGCGCTGGAGCTGTTCGTCGGCATCATCAACACCGACGATCCGGGACTGAACTACACGAAGCCCGTCCGCTGCAACGCGGACGCGACACGGACGGGCCGCCCCATCAAGCGCGGAGTGACCGTCGGCTCCCGGGCCTTCGGCCTGGGCACGCTGGGCGTGGCGACGCTCTATTACGCTTCCGTCCAGGGCACGCTGGTCGACGGGAAGGCCACGGTCGGACAGCCGACCTTCTTCATCGTCGAGATGACCAGCGGGGACGATCAGGTGTGCGGCCGGTTCGACTACGGAACGGCCGCAATGGACTACACGGCCCTGGGAGTCGCCTTCCCCGACGTCGGAAACGGTTTCATCGCGCAAGGCAAATACCTCTTTCACCTGCCGTCGCCGTTCCTGGACGCCGAGGGCGGGGTACACCTGCCGCTCGGCTACCGAGCCGAGTCGGGCTATCAGACGCAGGCGCTCGGCATCCTGCGGGGGCAGACGGGGCCCTCATACATCGCCCGCGTCGTCTCCACCGTCGGCCTCAAGGACACGCAGGTGGGCCCGCGGCACGGCCGCGCCGTCGACTACGCTGGGGAAATGTTCCTGCCGGGGCCGATCGCCACGTCGTTCACCGGCTCGTCTTTCTCGGAGGCCGGCGTCAACCTGGCCCCCGAGCTGCCGACCGCCACCGTCGACGTCGGACCGGGGACGGGCTTCCTCGGGACCGGAACCTACAGCTATGCCGTCGTCTTCGAGTGGACCACGCCCAACGGAGACCGCGCGGAGAGCCAGCCCAGCGCGTTCGTCGAGGTGACCACGACGGCGGACGGCCGCCGGATCATCGTGTCCGGAAAGAGCCTGGGAATGACGTCCCGCAAGGACGTGATGATCTCGATCTACCGGACGTACAAGACGCTCGACACGTCGGGCAACAGCGTCATGTCGACCATTCACGCCAAGGTCACCAACGATCTTCGGCCGCTGTTCAATGATCCGAATTCGGACACGTGGACGTTCATCGACACCATGTCGGACGTCGCGTGCTCGGTCAACGAGCCGCTGTATTCCGACGAGGGCGAGCTGTTCCATGACCCGGCCCCCGCCTTCTCGTGCGGGTGCGTCGCGGACAACCGTGCCATGGTCGCCGGCTACGACAACCACATCTGGTTTTCGGCCGAGAAGACCGACGGCGAGTCCTTCTGGTTCAACGCCGACGCCTGGCGCATCCCGCTCCCGACGGACGATTTCGTGGTCGCGCTGGAGCCGATGGACAACCGGGTCCTGATCTTCTGCGAGCGGTCGTTGTGGTTCATCCCCTTGCAGCAGTTCCCGGACGCGACGGGACAGGGCGGCAGCCTGCCAGCCCCGCAGCGGCTTCCGTTCACCAACGGCGGGACGGGATTCACCTGCCAGACCCGCGACGGCGTCATGTACTCGTCCTCGGCGGGGGATATCTGGACCTTCGCGCGCGACCTCTCGAACGTGCGGTCGGGGGCTCCCGTGCTCGAAGAGACAGAGAATCAGCGCGTGCTCGGCATGTCCGTCGACATCGACCAGCGAATCAACGTGCCGCTCGACGACGGGAAGATCCTGACCTGGGACGTGGTCGCGCAGGTATGGCTTGCGCAGACGGTGCCGAGCCCGCCCGTGCTGTCGATGACCTTCCAGGGCCGGCTGACCTTCATGGACGTCAACGGCTTCGCCTGGCGCCAGGATGATACCAGCTTCTACGACGGCCCCCTGTACGGGAGCGGCGTGAAGCTGCCCATCATCACGACCGTCGAGATCTTGCCGGTCCACCTGGGGGGCGTGAAGAACTACAAGCGGGTCTGGGACGTCTTCGCCTACGGCCAGTACCACGGCGATCACGACATGCACTTGCGGGTCACCTACGACGACGAGGCGACCCTGACGACCGTCGTGCCCTACGACTTCACGCCGGACCCGGCCCGGCCCTACCTGTACAGCTTCCGGCCGAAGGTCGAGACGTGCTCGTCGATGGCCTTCACGTTCTTCGACAGCTTCCCCCGGGGCGAGCCCGGGGACAGCTTCGCGCTCGAGCTGCTGTCGTTCTACGTGGCGCTGGAGAAGGGCCTGGTCCGCCGGCCAAAGGCCATTCGCATCCCGAGCGGGACGCCCACCTACTTCATCCCGGGCGTCACGAACGAGACGCTGGCCCAGGTCGTCGTCGCCCCGACCACGGCGGCGCTCGCGGCCGTTCCCCTGACACCGACCCGGACGTATCTGTCAGGCCACACCATCGGCATCGTCCAGGCCACGGGGCAGATGTACTACCTCGCTTCGACCGCCTTCGTGGCCGACGGCGTCAACATCATCAACGCCGCCGACGGTCGGCAGTGGTTGATCAGCGGCGGGGCCACGACCTTCAGCCCTGACGGGCTCGCCCAGGTGGCGGTGGTCGCCGACATGATGGCGCTGGCGACCTTCCCGCTGGCGCCGGCGGACCTGTACCTGTCGGGCCACACCGTGGCCATCGTCAGCGCCACCGGGCGCATGTACTACCTGGCCGATGCGGGGACGCCCGACGGCATCAACATCGTCACCGCCAGCGACGGCCGGCTGTGGATCGGACTCTGACCATGGCGCAGTCCCAGATCGTTACGGTGGCAACGGTGGCAGACCTGGCGGCGCTCTCCGTGCCGTCGGACTCCTTCCTCTCGAACAAGGTCATCGCCGTCGTCGGTGCCGACGTGTCGTTCCCGCCGAGCGGACAGGCCCAGATCGCCGTCGTGCTCGACGTCGCCGCGCTGGGCGTCCTGCCGCTGACGCCATCGGGGTCGTACCTGTCGGGCAAGACGGTCGCCCTCCTGTCCACGACCGGGCGCATGTTCTACCTGGCGGACAGCGGGACCCCGGACGGGATCAACGTCGTCGGGGCCAGCGACGGCCGCGTCTGGATCGCGGCGGGGACGCGCTACTACCTCGTCGGGAACACCGGACAGCCAGCGAACGGGACCAGCCTCGTCGACGCGAGCGACGGGCGGCAGTGGGTCCAGTTCTAGGGAGCCCCTGTCTCGGCGCGAGCTTCGCGCAAGGCGCATTCGGCTTCGATCCGCGTCTCGGCGTCCTTCGAATGCCAGAAGCCTGGTAGAGCCGCGCTCGCGGCGTCAATGCAGGCCTGCGCCCGCGCTGCGTGAGCGCGACGGAGCGCTTCCGAGACGTCGCTACCCGCCGTGACTGCGCCGCCCTGGCGCAAGGTTCGCTCCTGAGCGAGCAGGTCGACCTGGGCGGGCGTCAACGGCGTGTCTTTCGCGCGCTGACGGACGAAACCGTCCACGCCGTCAACCATCAGGGCGCCCATCACGAGAAAGAACACCAGCGAGCACCAAAATCGAAATCCACCGCGCTGAGCCATGGCGCTGTAGCTTCTCACGAGCGGGCCGCCGATGGTAGAAGCCGGACGCATGAGGACAATCCTGGCTGCCGCGGTGGTCTTCTTCTCGGCCTGCGCTTGGACCAACACGAATCTGTCGGAGCCGCAGAAGCTTTCGGATAGCCGGCGAACGATGGCCCCCGATGGCGCGCCCGCGTGGGCGATCGCCTGCACCCGGAGCGTGACCGAATGCTACGACGAGTGCGCCCGAAGGTGCCCGACGGGATACTCGATCATCGACAGGACCGACGAGGCGGTCAGCAGCCGGTCGCGCGCCGTAGCGGGAGACGGCTGGGCAGCCGGTCGGAGCCGGTCGACGATCGACCGGATTTCCATGCTGATCGAGTGCCGCGCGAGGATTCGATCCGCGTCCGAGGGGGCGCCGGAGGCTGACGACGAAGACCCGAACCAGCGAATCCGTTGACAACGCGAAAGCCGCGTGATTTCCTAGTCTCGTAGTACCGCAGATCGTTCCCATCATCTACGGCGCCCGCTTTAGCCGACACGTCCGTTTCGTTGCGCGCAGACCAGCGCGTCCGGAGGTCGCTAAATGGGCTTTGGCCTTGGAAGGATCGTCGAAGGCGTAGCCACCGGCGGCTTGTCGGAACTGGCCCCGGGCCGCTCGCTGGGAAGCATCGGTAGCGACATCCTCGGCGCGACGGGACTCGGACCGGCGAAGCAACAGCCGGGCGTGGGCGGCCCGGCGAAGGACCCGTCGCAGCTTCGGCAAGACCCAACGACGGGCATGTACTTCGACCCGACCACCGGGACGTCGTACACCGACGCGACTGGCGCAACCCCCGTAACCAACCCGAACGTCGCCCAGCAGGTGGCGTCGAACTTCGCGACCAGCCGGTCGCTCCTTGGGGCGCTCCAGGGCAACCAGGCGACCATCAACAACGCTGTCGCCGGACAGAATCAGCTCCGCGGCTCCCTGTTGAACACGATCAACAACCCCAACGCCTCGTCGGTCGCGCAGACGCAGCTGGGGATCGGCGCCGACGCCATCGCCCGTCAGCAGCTCCAGCAGGCCGCCGGGACGACCGGGGCCAACGCCTTCCTTGCGCGTCGGAACGCGGCGAACAACATCGGGGGCCTCCAGGGAGCCCTCAACGGCCAGCAGGCGCTCACGCGCGCCAACGAGGTCGACGCGGCAACGGGGCGCCTCGGTACCGTTCTCGGGCAGCAGGCCCAAGAAGGGCAGGCCGGCTACAACGCGAACCTCTCGGGGGCGGTGAATTTCAGCGACCAGGCCGGGAAGGGCGAGGCTGGTCAGCAGGGCCTCAACGCCGACGCGGACAAGACGTCGCAGGCGAACCGAGGGAAGCTTTTCTCGGGAGGACTGAGCGCCCTGGCGAGCGGCGGGACGCTCTGACCCATGGCCGATCAGGCAGAGCTTGACCGGCTGATGGCGCAGGCGGCGGGACAGCCCCCCGCGCAGACCACGCCGGATGCGCAGCTACTTTCAATGGCCCAGGACGCCGTCACGGCGAACCAGCCGCTTCCTGGGGCTGCGCCGGCGGGCGTGGCGGCCCCCGCGCCCGCTGACCCGGTCGACGCCGCCCTGGCCGCCGCGCAGGCGCCTCCGGCCGCTGTCCCGGCGGGCGATGCCGGCGCGCCGCCGCTGGCCCGCCAGATTCCGAACGGCGACGCCCAGGTGGCCCCGGGGACGTCCCTGGGAGCCGAGGGACCGGTACAGACGCCGCAGGACATGGGCGCGCCGCCGGTGCCGAAGTGGGCCGGGCCGGACCAGCCGCCCGCGCCGGGCGCGCCGGCGGCGGCGGTAGCGGACGCTCAGCCTGCGCAGTCGACGCCACTGGTCGGGGCGCACGGGATTTCGTTCAAAGAGGCCGCTCGCCAGCTCGACCGAGCAGAAGCCTCCGGCCAGAAGGCTGGCGAGGCCGAAATGGACGTTGGCAGGGTCAATGCGCAGATGGCCGACGACAAGGTCGCTGCGCATCACCAGGTCGCTGACGAGATCCGTCGGCAGGTCGAAGAGCGGCAAGTCCTCGAGAGGGCAAAAAACGAAGGCGTTGCCGGTGCGCAGCGACTCGCGGATGAGGCGGACAAGAAGTTCAACAGCTTCTCGTTCCACGACTACTTCGGCACGCGGATGGAGAACGGGAAGGAAGTCCCGAATCCCGGCGGCAGCAAGACGCTGGCGCGTGTGTTCTCGTTCATCTCGGGATTCAACGTCGGGGCCTACGGAGCGCCTGACATCGCCTGGCGCAACATCTCGGCGGGCATCGAACGCGACATGCAGCGGCAGAAGGCTGAGTTGGCGCTGGAGCAGGATAAGGCGAACCGGGCCCACGAGAACGTGAAAGAGAGGTCGGCCCTATTCGATTCTCAACTGGCCATGCTCGACTTGAAGCACGCAGCGCTACTCAAGGCCGTAGGAGAGGAGGCCGAAGCGTTCGCCATGCAGAAGGGCGGCGAGCAGGAGATGGCCAAGGCCCGACTACTGAGGGCGCAATCGGACGCAGGGTATACGCAGAAGCACGCCGAGGGCGTCGAAAAGCTCGCTGATGCATTGGCTCGGATCAATCTCGAGCGCGCTCAGTTGACGGCCCGCGGGCCCGACCCGGGGGCCGTTCAGACGGCGGTGGCGAACTACATCGCCACGCACCCGGGGGATCAATCCGGCGCAGTCGCGTTTGCGTCGCGCGTCGGCTCGCGTGACCCGTCGAAGCTCGTCGAGAGCCTGCAGAAGCAGCCCAACGCCGCCGCGGCCGGCGCCGAGAAGGCGGACGCTGCCAAGGAGGCCAGGGCGGTCTACGTCGGCGGCCAGCCAATCGGCCTGGCGCCGTCGTCGCGGGTCGTGAAGCAGATCGAGGATCGCGCCGTGGCCTACAACGACGCGATCGAAAGCCTGGAGGGCCTGAAGGCCAAGATCGCAGCCGACCCCATCACCGGGCGCATTCCGAGCGGCGACGAATTCGACCGCGCCACGCTGGCGGTCGCCGCGACGACCACGGCCAACGCCTCGGACGCGACCACGAAGCACGAGAGCGGCACCCTCAAGAACAAGCTGGGCTTGCTCGACCCCGAGTCGATCGATCGGACGCTGGAACACCTGCGCCAGCGGCAGAAGTCGTTTCTTGGCCAGCTGCAGCCGCTCCCGGGAGGCGAGGCGCCCGCGGCTGGCGAGGAAGCCCCCGCGCCGAAGGCGCCGAAGGCCGCGAAGTCGGCGAAGGGAGAGCAGGCGGCGCCGTCCGCGCCAGCCGCTACCGATCGTCTCGCCCTTGCGCTCAAGGCGGTGGACGACCCGGAGGCGACGCCCGCCGAGAAGGCACAGGCGAAGAAGATCGTCATCCAGGCACGGCAGTCGGGGGCGCTCCGGTAGTGGGAAAGTACGACTCTCTCTTCGACGCGGATCCGCCTGCGCCTGCTGCGGCCCCGGCCCCCGCGCCGGCGGCGGCGCCGGCCGGCAAATACGCCGCTCTGTTCGACGAGACGCCCGATCACGCGGCGCCCATCGACCAGCCGGCGGGCATCGGCTTGTCAGGGCCCGGATCGAAGGATACCGACGCGACGAAGCTGGCGCCCACCGAGACCGCGCCGCGCATGGTCGCCTCCGAGTCGAAGGTGCCCGGTCACCAGGGCGAGCCCGAGCGGGCCGACTCCGTCGTCCCCGAGTTGCTGTCCGTGCTCGACGGCGCGAAGAGCGGAACCAAGAGCCTGTACGGCGGCCTCAACGACGCCGGCAACATGATGGCCGAGGTCGGCGTTGGCGCGGCGAAGCGCATCGCCGCGAACCCGCTGGCGGGGCCAGGCGAAGCGTTCCAGGACACGCTGGCCGACCCGCGCTTCCAGCGCCAGGCGATGCGCGGGGTCAACAACGCCGTCATGCCGTTCGTGGGCAACAAGCTGGCGGCGGCTGCGGGCGGGCCGCCCGAGCATTCCGAGGAGGACGCCGCCGCGTTCCCTCGTGCCGAGGCGCTGGGTGGCCTGGCCGGCGCGCTCGTCCCTGTGCCGTACGGAGAGATCGCCGCGGCCGCGGTGAAACCGGCGAAGGCAGCCGCGAAGGGCCTGCTGGGAGCCGTGGAGAAGGCCGGCGCCAGCGCGCAGGAGCGACGGGTCGCCCGCGCCGTCGAAGACATCGAAGAGGGGGCGACCAAGAAGGCCCGCGCCGGCATGGAGAAGTCGGAGGACAAGGTCGAAGCCCTCGCCCGCGAGAACCCCGAGATCGTGGAGCACGCCCGAGACAACGCCGCGCTGTCGAAGGACGCGCAGGAGATCCGGAAGCGGGCCAGTTCCCAGCTGTCCGATCTCTACGCCGCCAAGGACGCCGAGGCGGCGGCCGAGCCGCTTCCCGCGGGCCTGTTCGGGAAGGATGCCCCCGCGCCCCGCGCCCCGGGCGTGAGGATTTCCGAGCCGGTCGCAAACATGGACGCCTCGATCGCCAAGCTGGAGAAGGGCGACCCGACCGAGCGCCTAGCGGCGAAGGAACTGAAGCGCATCCGCGACGAACTGGCCGAGGCGAAGGGCCCCGACAGCATCATCCCGGCGCGCGAGCTGCGAGACGAGCAGTCCGCCCGGCAGACCATCGGATACGCGAAGGCCGTCCCGGGAATGCCGGACTACGAGGTCACGAACGCCAAGATCCTGGCCAACCGCCAGGCGTCCCGCGACATCGGGGACTCGATCGTCAAGCACGTCACCGGCATGGACTACGAGGCGGCGAAGGCTGCGGCGGCGGCCGACCCGTCGTCCGTGGCGGGCCGCCTGTTCAAGCTGAACGGCGAGATCGAAGGGGCGTCCCGCATCGAGGCGGCCATCGCCAGCAAGAAGGGGCGAACCCACGGCGGCATGTCGGACTTCATCCACTTCCTGTTCTCGCACCACGGGAAGCGCTCCGGGGCGCTCGGGACGGCGGCGCTGGCGGCGCATGAACTGGGCCTGCACAAGACGGCCGGCGTGCTCGGGACCGCGGCCTCTGCCGTGGCGGCGGCGCCGACCGTCGCCCGCTACGCCGACAACGCCATCGCTGCGGCAGGGCGGGGCGCCGCGAAGCTCTCGCCCAAGGCGGTATCCGAGGTCATCGACCTGGCCGCCGCGCCCGCGTCCACCTTCCAGGACATCGCCGAGGCGGCGGCAAAGCGCGGGCTGTCCTTTGAGGTCGCCCGCCGAATCGCCCGCGAGGCCGGTAAGGCGGCTGGCGCCCCGCCCGTCGGCCCTCTCTTCGCCGAGCAGCAGCAGGAGGCCTCGCCTTGACCACCGTGGCGCAGATTCTCGCGGAAGAGGACGCGGTCCCGCCCCCGCCGATCGACCCGGGGGAAGCCCTGCTGGCCGTCATGGGCGTCCAGAAGATCGCCACCGGGACGGCGCGGAAGTTCACGAAGGCGCAGATGCGGGAGACGATGCGCATGCAGAAGCAGCTGGCCTCGCTGGCCCGCCAGTTGTGCCGCGGGCAGCTCGAGCAGCCCGTCATGGAGCTCCACCCGTACAAGCGTCTCTTGGACGGCATCGGCAAGCCCATCACGGAGGCCACCGTCGAGAAGTGGATGACCCTCTGCCCGCCCAAGGCCGGCATGGCCTTCGCGCACGCCGCGAAGTCGGCCATGACGCTGCTGCAGGCCCGGTTCCCGAAGGCCGTGGCGAAGACCCTCATCGGCGCCAAGAACATCGCGCCGCCCGAACCGGCCTGGTACGGCTTCCTGGGAGCCCTGGCCATCATCGAGGACCCGCGCCGCGTGTTCCAGTACGCCGCGAGCGCGATGCTCCTGAAGTCGCAGACCGAGGCGGTGCGCCAGGTCTACCCGACCATCGCCGCTGCCATCGACCACGCCATCCAGGAGGCGACGATCGACGCCCAGGCGAAGAAGCAGTCATTCGAGCTGCCCATGTACGCCGAGATCGGCGTGCGGACCTGGATCGGCCAGCCGATGGTGTTGCCGGCGCTGCAGCAGACGTACCTGGACGCCGAGGCACAGCGGAAGATCGCCGAGAAGCGCGAATCAGCGTCGGGACAGACGGCGCTGTCGAAGGAATCCCTGACCGGGGCGCAACAGGCGCTCTACGAAACGATCGGAAAGTGAGGACGCGATGAGCAGGTACGACTTTGGAATGAAGAAGGGTGCCCAGGTGATGAACGGCTCCGACGGAGCTGGCGGGACGGTCTCGACCAGCACGCCCGTCGTATCGAGCATCATTCCGTGCTTCGGGATGCCCTACGTGTCCCTACAGCTGATCGCGACGCTGAATCTGGCGGGGACCTGGAAGATCGAGGAGTCGAACGACTACTCGGCCACGCCGGGCGGCCCCGTGTCGGCCGGTCGCTGGGCGGACGTCACCTCGGCTAAGGACTTCCTCGTCGCGAGCCCGCCGACCATCACGGCCGCGCCCGGCGGCGGTGTCGCGCAAAACCTCTTCGTGCGGCTCAACCCTGCGTCTCGTCGCGCCCTGCGCGTGACCTTCACGCAGACGGGCGGATCGGGCGTCCCCGAGGTGTGGGCAACCGCCACGCAGGCCTGATCGTCACGTCACTGGCGCGGCGCTCGCGTTGACAACACGAGCGCCGCATGATTTCCTAGCCTGAGCAGCACCCGCAGATCGCGATCATCAATACCGGCGACCGCTCCAAGCCGAAACGCTCGTTTCGCCAGGCCTTGCGTGAATTCTCCCGCGAGGCGTCCGGAGGTCGCCTATGGGTCTGTCGCGCCGCTTGCTGTGGGGTCTCTTCGTTGGCGTGCTGCTGTGCTCGCCCGCCGCGCTCGCTGCGCCGCCCGTCGCGGGCTCCATCCGCTCCGCGTCGGTCGTCGAGGTCGACGCCCCCGCCAGCGGGACGAACCGGCTCGACCAGCTGACGGTCACGGGCATGGCGTCGTACACGACGCAGGCCTACGTCAAGTCGCTGACCGCCTACTTCAAGCTGGTCCCGACGACAGGGAACCCTCCCGACGGAGCGACGCTCATCAACGCGACGGATGGCCGGCAGTGGCAGATCATCGCGAGCGGCGGGGGAGGGGGCGGCGGCTCGCCCTCCGGCCCCGCTGGCGGATCCCTGGCGGGGACTTACCCAAATCCGTCGCTGGCGGCCACGGGGGTTACGGCGGGGGCCTACGGCGACGGCCAGCACGTCGCCACGTACACGGTGGGGGCCGACGGGCGCCTGACCATCGCCGGCAGTTCCACCATCTCGATCGGGTCGACGTCCATCAGCGACAGCACGTCCCTTGGGCGCAGCCTAGTCACCGCGGCGAACGTGGCCGCGGCTCAGTCCGCCCTGTCGCTGACCCCAGGAACCAACGTCCAGGTGTACGACAGCGACCTGGCGGCGATCGCGGCCCTCGCCACGGCGGCCGACAAGTGCATCTACTTCACCGGATCGGGGGCGGCGGCTCTCTACAGCTGCACGTCGGCCGGGCGAGCCTGGGACGGCCTGGCGGACGCGGCGGCCGAGACGGCGGCCCTCAACGCCTTCACGTCCTCGCTGAAGGGCCTGACGCCGGCCAGCGGCGGCGGGACCACCAACTTCCTCCGCGCCGATGGGACCTGGGCCGTTCCGTCCGGGGGCGGGACAGGCATCTCTGCCACCACGGCCGAGGGCGCCGCGCCGGGGACGCCGGGGGAGGGCAACCTCGCCAGCTGGGCCGACTCCACCGACCACCGATTCCACGACAAGAACAGCTCGGGCACGGTCGGCACGACCGTCGTCGCCAGCACGGCGTCGGCCAACCAGTTCGCCACGGGCGTCAGTGCGGCCGGCGTCATGTCGTACGCGCAGCCGTCGTTCTCGAATCTCTCGGGCTCCGGGACGTGCGCGCAAGAGCCAGCCCTGACCGGCGTCGTCACGTCGAGCGCAGGGTCATGTACCACCAGCTTTGCGTCGTCGACGGGGTCGGGCGCCGTGTGCCTCGCGACGTCCCCGACCATCACGACGGCGACGCTCGCCGCGGCGACGATGACCGGCCGCCTGAACCTCGGCGACAACCCGATCGACTGCGGCAGCGGCTACCACAACGACGGGAACAAGACCGGCGCCTCTCCAGCGCTCGCGGACTTCTCGACCACCTGCAACAACCACACATGGACGCTGACGGGGAACGTCACCGGTACGCCCACGTGGACCATCGGCGGGGCCAAGCACTTCGAGGTCTGGGTATGCCAGGACGCCACGGGCTCGCGGACGCAGGTGTGGCCTTCGACCCCGACGCTCATCTGGGCGAGCGGGTCCGCGCCGACGCTGCAGACGACCGCGAGCGCCTGCGACGTCATCGATTTCAGCTACAACGGGACCACGATCGTCGGCCAGGCGGTCGCCTCGGGGACGTCGGGGGCGCTCCTGGCCGCCAACAACCTATCCGACGTCGCGAACGCCTCGACGGCGCGCACGAATCTAGGGCTTGCGATCGGAACGAACGTCCAGGCGCAAGACGCCGAGTTGCAGGCGATCGCCGGCTTGACCAGCGCGACCGACCGGGTGCCGTACTTCACCGGCAGCGGAACGGCGGCGCTCGCCACGTACACCAGCCAGGCCCGCACGTGGGATGCCCTGTCCACGGTCGCCGCGCAGACGGCCGCCCTCAACAACTTCACGTCGGCCCTGGCCGGCCTGGCGCCGGCGTCCGGCGGCGGCACCACGAACTATCTCCGGGCGGACGGCACCTGGGCCGCGCCCTCGGGCGGCAGCGCGAGCATCAACGCAACGACGGCCGAAACGACCGCGCCAGCCACCCCGAGCGCGGGAAACCTGGCGAGCTGGGCGGACAGCACGGACCATCGCATCCACGACAAGAATTCGTCGGGGACCATCGGAACCACCGTCGTCGCGAACACCTGTACGACGAACCAGGTGGCGACGGCCATCAGCTCCGCGGGCGTGATGTCCTGCGCGCAGCTGGGCATCTCGAACCTGTCGTCGTCGACGTCCTCGGCCCTGGCGACGGTTCTGTCCGACGAGACCGGGACCGGCGTCGCGGTCTTCGGCACGTCACCGACGCTCACCACGCCGACCATCGCGGGCGCGACCTGGTCGGGTGCCATCGCCGCGGGCGCGCAGAACCTGACGAACCTGAAAGACATCTCGTTCGTCCACGCGACGGCGAACGTCACCGGCGCCTCTCCGACGCTTGCCGACTGGTCGACGGCGAACTTTATCACCATCACCTTCACCGGGAACGTCACCGGAACGCCGACGTTCACGGCCCCGACGCTGGGCTCGGGCGGCATCACGAAGCTGATCCTCCGGATCAAGCAGGACGGAACCGGTAGCCGGACCCTCGCGGCCTGGCCGACGGGGACCAGATGGGCGAATGGCGCGCCGACCCTGCCGACGGGAGCGAACAGCGTCTTTTACGTGACCTTTATCTATGACGGCACGAATTACGACGGCTCGTTCACCGCCACGACGACGGGGTGGCAGTGATGCGACGGTTGCGGGCGCTCATTGCGCTGGCGGTACTCGCGATCTCTCCAGTCGCGCATGCGGCGACTCCGCTGCTGCTCTACAAGATCACGTCACCCTCAAGCGGGGCCGTGTCTTCGCTCGTCGATACGAGCACCGGAACCGCCCTCAATCTGACCTGCACGAGCGTCACCGGAACGTCGATAGCGGCCGGGGTTGGCGCCACGTTTACCTCATCTTCGGGGGCCCTGTCCGGAAGCCTCTCCAGTACGAAGGTTGCCACCGCCCTCGCTGGGGTAACGAAAGCGACGATAGAGGTCGTCGTCGACACGACGAGCGCGACGAACTTCAACACGATTTTCGGCGTCATGTCGAACGCGTTCGACGAGCTGTTCACCGTCGCTACCGGAGGGGCAACGGCGCAGGTGCTCGTGACAGCGCCGGGGGGGACGTCGGTCGCGTTTGATTGTCCTGTCGGCCTTCATCACCTTATGGCGATCCTGGATACGACCCAGGCGTCATCGGCAAATCGCGTACTGCTTGAGGTGGACGGAACGCTCGCGAGCGTCAACGGCACACCGACGCCAGCCACGTACCCCGCCCTGAACGCAGCGATCGACGTCGGGTTCACGAACTGGGCGAACAATCGCATCGGGGCGGGATGTCTTACGGCAGCGGGCACCAATGCCCTGGCAGGGCCGCTGTATGCAGCGATCCTGTACTCGTCGGCGCTTACGCCAGGGGATGCCTCTTCTCACTCGACGGCGCTGCTGGCGAACAATGACGCCGATCCCAATTCTGCCGGTACACCGGCGAGCGACGCATTCCTGTTCGCTGAGACGTACTGGGATCTGCCGTCGTGCGCAACTGCAGGCGCTCGCGTCGCGTGGTTTCCTCGCCTGGGCGGTCCGTTGGGGTGCAGCCTGTGACGCGAGTCAACCTCGTCGCCACCGCGCTCGCGGTTAGCGCGCTGCTCGTCGCACCGCCCGCGCTCGCTTACGGCCCGCGCGCCAGTCCGGCATGCGTGACGGGCCCGGCCGCGGGAACGACCTGGTACGCCTGCGACTGCTACACGGGTGACGACGGGAGCCACCAGCCGCAGTCCGGGTGCACCATCGGCAACAACGGGAACGCGGGAACGTCGGCAGCTTCCCCGCTGCAGACCATCGAGGCCGCCCGGGCGAAGTTCGTGTCAGCACACGACGGCGACCGGGTCGCGCTCTGCGAAGGCGGGGTGTTCAACCCGTCGAGCGACATCTGGGACAACGCGAATTTCACCGTGGCCGGCGGCGGCGGTCAGATCACGAAGTACACCGCGGGATGGGGCGGCGGTGGCGTGCGCCCCATCGTCGCCGTTCCTGCGAATCAGAACGGGTTTGCGTTCGTGTCCGCGTCCGCCGTCCACGGGCCTTACCTGCTCGCCAGCATCGCGATTCACGGCCACGGCGCTAGCGGCGACCCGGGCCAGGAGTTCGGGATCTTCGCCTACGGTCGCACGACGAACGTCACCGCGTGCGACATGTTGATCGAGGGCATGGGCATCGGCATGTCGTCGGCCCGCAACGTCGAGACCGACAGGGTCCCGAACATGATCCTGCGCGACTCCATCGTGCAGAACAACTGGGCGCAGGGGTGGCTCGGCGGCGACAGCGGCGGGCAGGTGCTGTTCAACAAGTTCTACCAGAACGGGACGCGCTCCGGCCTCGACCACAACATCTACTTCGTCGGCGCGAACGGCAGCGACCCGACGCAGCCGACCATCGGCGTGCTCATCCAGGGCAACGACGTGTCCCGGACGACGTGGACGGCGGGGACCGGCTGCCAGGCAACCGAGATTGTCGCGCACGGCCTGATTCAGAACTTCACTATCGACGGCAACTGGGTGCACGAGGACGTCGGCACCGTCTCGTCGAACTGCTGGGGCATCGCGCCCGCGCCATCGTACCCATACGCCGAGGAGTTCGACAACGTCAGCGTGCGGAACAACCGCATCGAGAACGTGGGAAACGTCTCCATCGCTGCCGGGTCGTGGAACGGCGGGTTCATCGAGAACAACGTGTTCGTGAACCTGCAGTCGGTCAACGACAAGGCCATCAGCATGAGCGAACTGGAATGCCATACGACTGGCGTGGCTAGCTGCTCCGACGCGAATGGGTCGGGCGGGGGCGGCGGCGTCGACTTCACGCTGTCGGGCGTGACCGCGAGGAACAATTCGTTCCTGCTCGACGTGGGCACCGCGGTGAGCATTCGCAATGGTGGGAGTGGCTACTATTCGGTCAACAACGCCGCGTACTTCAGCGGCGGCACCGGGCCGTGCTTCGACTTCCCGCTCTCGGCGGCTTCTTACACGGGCGTCGACTACAACGACTGCTTCATCTCGGGCGGAACGGGAAATCACTGGCAGGGGGCGCAGTCCCTCGCCACCTGGACCGGTGCCAGCGGGTTCGATACGCACAGCCTGACGACCACCCCCGCGTTCCTGTCAATTACGAGCCCTTACAACCTGGCCGTCCTGAACACGTCTCCGCTCTACAACGCCGGGTCGACGGCGCTCGGATCTGCGACGGATATCACTGGCGTCACCAGGCCGCAGAGCACGGCAACGGACATCGGGGCGTACGAACTTGTCGCGCCCGCCGCGGCCATCGGCCGCGCCTACCTGTTCCTGTCGGGGGGTGGCTTCTGATGGCCGGGAACCGCCCACCCACCAACCCTTTCATGCGGGGGCCGTCCCTCGACGATCGCGTTACCTGGCTGGAGGCCTTCGAGGCGCGACAGGGGGAGCGCAACAGCGAACTGCTGGACGCCATCCGCGGCATCCGCTCGGAGCTGAAGACCTTCAACGAGACGATCACGACCATCGCCGCCCAGCGCGCGATGGAAGCGAGGGCGGCGGACCGTTGGAAGAACGCGACCGTCGGGTTGCTGTTCTCGGTGGCGCTTCTGCTGCTGGGCTTCGTGGCCCGGATCGCATGGATGGTGCAGACGGCGCGAGCGGCGGGGGGCGGATAGCCGTGAACCGACAACCACAAGCCAAGCCCGTGCCCCAAGGGGACCGCCGGGCGGAAATGACGGGTCGTGAGCGATGAGATCATGGGCAAGCGCGCGAACGGGAGCGGGGGGAGCGGGACCGGGGATAACGGTTCCGGCGCCGGCAACCCGCCAGCACGCGGTATTCGGCCGCGCAGCGGCGCGACGGCCACCGTCAACCTCGCGGCACGTTTCCGCGACCACTTCGATGCTTTCGTCGAGGCTGGATACAGAATCGCAGCTCTTGAGGGACCTCGTGGCATCGATGCCCGCCGCCAGCTCGTCAAGCGGCTCGAGGCCGGACGGCCGCTGATGGACGACGTGATCGCCCTCCTGCGCGCCGAGATCGTCGACATGACCAGGGCCCAGGCCGCGGGACGCGACCAGGGGAGCGAGAAGCCATGACGCCGTTCACCGAGCCGAAGACCGACCCGGAGATCGTCCTCGACGGCGACCTCGCGCAAGCGCTGGGGGACGACGACAAGACGCCCGTACCGGCCGGCATCGACGACCCCTGCTCGATCTGCGGCATGGTGTCGCTGGTCCGCATCCGGAACGACGTGCGGCCGCCCGCGTGCGAGCGCGAGGCGCGGGCGTTCATGACGTGCGTGTCCACGCAGGACGGCGGCTGGGCCCTGTGCGCGCCGAAGTTCCTGATCGAGGCGGGCGCGTTCCGCTGGTACTTCGGCCCCGAAAAGAGGACGGCGCCGCTCCGCACGCCCCCGCCGGGGATGCCCGAGCGGCGCGGGAGGCTGCCGCCTCCGTTCTCGCCGCGAAGGGACGGCGACTGATGATCGACGCCATTTTCATTCTCGCCATCGTCTACGTGATCGTGCGGTGCCGGATGCCGCCAGGAGGGTTCGTATGAGCGTTTCCCACGATGCCGCCTTCGCTTTCACGGCCCCCTTCGAGGGCTTCGTGCCGCACCTGTACCTCGACCCGTACGGGATCGTGACCTGGGGCTACGGGAACGCCGGCACGATGGCCGCTGCGATGACGCTGCCCTGGCAACACCAGGACGGCTCGCGCTGCCAGCCCGACGAGGTGATTGCGGACTGGAAGACGGCCCAGGCGGCGCCGGCGGGGCAGCGGGCGGCCTGGTACGCCCACCTGATGCGTCTGCGGCTGCCCGAGGCGGCGGGGCGGGTGCTGTTCTACGGCCGCGTCGACGAGTTCAACGTCGCGCTGGCGCGGGAGTTCCCCGGCTTCGACGGGTTCCCCGACCCGGCGCAGCTGGCGACGTTCGACATGGCCTTCAACTGCGGCGTCGGGAAGCTGCGCGGGAAATTCCCGACGTGGCACGCCGCCGTGGCGGCGCAGGACTGGGCGACGGCCGCGGCGCAGTGCCACCGCGTGAACCCCCACGGGAACGTGACGCCGTGGGATCCCTCCGATGAGCACGAACGCCGGCAAATCGCCGTGCGCGACCTCTACGCGAAGGCGGCGCGGGTCGCCGCTGCTGCCTGACCACCAACGAACCAAAGGAGAACGACAATGCACTACAAGAACGGACGCGAGGCGAAGAACGGGGACAAGGTCATGCTGATTCCGAGCTACGGGTCTCCCGTGGTCGGGATTCTGTACGACGCGACGGCGGGCAACGACTTCTGCAACGGCAAGCTGGCGTTGACCAGCCCGTCGGACCCGTGCCCGAATCTTAAGGAGTGCCTCCACCTGGAAGACGCGCTCAAGGCCATCGCCGATGGCGTGGCCATTCCCACGGAGCCGGCGAAGCCGTGACCAGCCGGGATTTCTGTTTCTGGCTGCAGGGAGTGTTCGAAGTCGGCGGCGTCAAGGCGCTCGACGAGCGGCAGACCGACCTAGTGCGCCGCCACCTCGCGCTGGTGTTCGTTCACGAGATCGATCCCAGCGCGGGATCCGCTGTCGCGCAGCAGGCCCTGAACGAGATCCACCAAGGTCTCCAAGGGAAGCAATCCCCACAGATCGGTGGAACCGGCCCCGACGGAACCGTCTACCGCTGCTGACCACCTCGAACGAAAGGACCTACCCATGAACCTCGAACGCTTCAAGCACATCATGACCTGCCTCATCGCCTTTGCCCTGGCCTACATCGGGGCGAACGCCGCCGGCCTTTTCGACGGGACCGTCTTCCATCTGTCGGCCGCCGTGGTCAAGGAAATCACCACGGGCGGCATGGTCGCCGGCCTGTTCTCCAAGTCCGTCTTCGGGATGACCCTGCCCGGCATCGGCACGCTTCCGGGAACCCCGACCGTGCCGGCGAACGAGGCGCCCCCCACGCCGCCGTCGGGCACCGCGAAGACGCTACTTCTGCTGCTGGCGCTCAGCTGGGTCGCGCTGCTGCCCGCGTGCGCGACCACCAGTGCCGGAACCCCCGGCCCCGTCGCATCCGCGCCCGTCCAGATCGCGGCCGACTGCGGCGCGCCGGCCGTTCGCGACGCGGCCACCCACCTGGTGGACGACGTCGCCTCGGCGCTGCTCACCGCTGGCGACTGGCAACAGGCCCTGGCGAAGCTCGGCCAGGAGGAGACGGCCCGCCTCAAGGCCGACGCCTGGCCCGCCATCCTCTGCGCCGTGCAGGAGATCGGAGCACGGACCGGCCTGCAGCTGGCGGCGCGGGCGAGCATGGGCCAGGACGCGGTCACGCAGACGGAGACGATGCACGACCGGGCGACCAGCTGGGCGAGCGCGCACGCGGCGGCCCACTGATGCCGGTCATCGCTGTCCTGAATCAGAGCCGGCTCGACGACGCCGACGTGGCCTTTTACACGGCGGCCGTCGATGCCCAGCTGCGCGAGGACTTGCCCGGCGTGTGGCCGGCCATCGAGTACACGCCCGCCACGTTCTTCGCATCGGCGAAGGACCTGCCGGTAGCGAGCGGCATCGCCCGCCTGATGGTCATCCAGGACACCATCGACAACCCCGGCGCCCTCGGATATCACGACTTCGAGGGCGTTCCCAGATCGGTCATCCTGGCCCAAGGGGCGCAGACGTCGGTCACGATGTCCCACGAGGCCCTGGAGATGAGCGCCGACCCGAACGCGGATCGGTGGGTGAAGATGCCCGACGGCCGGGAGGTCGCCGTCGAGATCTGCGACCCCTGCGAGGCGGACACCTACTCGAAGCTGGTCACGATCATGGGGGCCGATCGTTACGTGACGGTCTCGAACTTCATCCTACCGGCGTGGTTCGACGCGAGCGCCCCGGGGCCCTACGACCGCCTGGGGACCGTCCCCGGCCCCTTCGCCATGGCGAGAGGGGGCTACGAAATCATCCTTGGGAAAGACGGGGGCGTGACGGACGTCTGGGGGCAGTCGGAGCCGACGAGCTTCGTGCGCCGGCTGCTGAAGGTCACCAACTCGACGAGCCGGACCTTCCGCCGCGGGGTTCGGCTGTAGCCGTGAACGGCAGGACGGTCCAGGCCATCTTCTTCGTGGCGGCTGACGTCGTCGCGAAGCTGGTACCGCCCGCCGCCCTGCCCATCGGCGCCGCCGAGCTGGCGATCCAGGAACTGGAACGGCTGGGGTTCATCCGGCTCGCCCCCAGTGCCGCCGACCTGGCGAAGCTTCGCGAGGTGCAGGCCCACATCGCCGCGGACGTGGCCGGCGCGCTGGCCGGCCGGGCCGGGAAGTAGCCCCGTGCCCCTGGAGCCGGACCACGCCGCCCGCCTCCGATCCCGGGTGCGGACGCTGAAGCGCGACGCCGACAACATCGCGGCCCGCGTCCGGGGCCTGCAGGGCGAGATTGCCTCCCTGCGAACGGCCGTCGCGCTGGTGCTCGACGAGATGGACCAGCTGGCCCCGGTCGGTAACCCGCCTGCAACGCCCGTCGCGCCGACGTGACAATTTCGCCCGAAACAGCGCTTGCGCTGTGGTCGCATGTGTGGCCCGGTGATTGCTGATCAAGGGACCCGTGATAGCAGCACAGTCACAGCATCCGGCCCACCCGCAGAGCGGCCGACCTCTCTATCCCGTCCCCGTCCTGGCGAGCGGAATCGACGAATCGGCGGAAGTGGTCCGATTCGGAGGGTATCCGTTCGTCAGGACGCCGACGGGAGGGTGGTGTGTCGTCGACCCGGCCATCGTGGCGCACGCGGATGACGACTAGGGCCGCTTCAGCAGCTCGGCCACCTCGAGCAGCGCCCGCTGGGCGTCCGCCGGCAGCTCGTCGACCACGGCGCGCAGCCGCTTCGCCATAGGGGAGACTTTTTGCGCTGGCCGGTCGCGGGGCTCCAACTCCCCGAAAAGCTCGCTGACGCTCACGTCCAGCGCTTTGGCGATGGCTATGAGGGTGGAGACGGCCGGCTCGTAGTGCCCGCGCTCGATCCGGCTGATCGTCTCCTTGTGAACCCCCGCGGCGGCCCCCAGCTCGTCCTGTGACAGCCCCATCCGCTGGCGAGCGGCGGCTATCCGCCTGGCGAGGGCGGGAATGGAGGGGTCGACGGACAAGCCCCCGGGCTTACCGGGCGGGCGGGGGTCGGGTCAAGCGGGCGGGTCGACCTCGGCCCCGGCGATGATTCGCTTTCGGTTCCGCTCGCACTCGTCACAGGCGCAGCCGCGACGAGGCAGCCTGTCGGCCGGCCTGACGTCCTCAGGGAGCAGCCACATTCGATCTCCAGGTAGCTGGCAGTCGGTGAAGATCTCCAGGTCGCCGTAGCCGCGAATCACCCGTCGACCTCGGACAGGAGGCCATCAAACACGTCCGCCAATCTGTCGAGTTCAGCGGTGCTCGCAGCGATCTGGCCCTGGGCACCTCGGACGCGGGATTTCTGGATGTTCTTCAGCGTCACGACGAGCGCCGCCACGGCCTCCTCGGCCGTGTCTCCCCATCCGACCGGCTCGCGGTCGTCGCTGTCGCCGAGGCTCAAGCCGCCCGAAATGTGACTCGTGTAATAGTGGCTGGACGGCGCCGCCCGCCAGCGCTTCTCTGCCCAGCGTCCTTCGCCGATTTCGTCGTCGCGGAACGTGCGAAGCGTGATCTTCCCCAGGGCCTTGCAGGTCTCCTCGAATTTCATCGTCCCTCCTCTGTGTTTGTCTTCACCTGTCCCGTCGGCATGAGCGCCGCGCACGCCCGCCACTCGTCGGCGGTCAGGTCCCATGTCCCCAGCCCCACCTGTGGCCCTATCCACTGCCCGTGAATCGGGTTGATCCGCCAGCGTCGGGCGTGCCAGTGGCCGTAGGCGTTGACGTGGATGCGCAACTCGAACCCGTCCGCGTCGGCGGAAACCAGCGTGCCGGACTCGCGAGAGTAGGGCTGGGCGGGGACGCGGGACGAGTCGCCGTGGTTCACTAGACGGCCCTCGCCGCAGGTGGCATCGTCACCGCCGGTGAAGCCGCCGCCACTTGAGACGCCCGCGCAGATGCGCGCCGAGGCCGACCGCCTCGAGCGGGAAGGGCGGGCGACGCTGGCGCGGGCGAAGC